>Ga0256407_10002592_pt1 | contig 34251 bp, 30 predicted proteins | sample RumenRJG_04DNA_FD_193489 | JGI IMG/M metagenome (GOLD analysis project Ga0256407, IMG submission 193489) | Bovine rumen microbial communities from Lethbridge, Alberta, Canada - RJG_04 | ecosystem: Host-associated > Mammals > Digestive system > Stomach > Rumen | place: Canada: Alberta...
CAAGTGATTCTATGTCTCCTGTCATATATGAATTTGACGGTTCAACATGGCAAAAAGATGAAACTAATCGTAAAAATCAAGAATTAAGCAATTGCGATGAATATGGCAATAGAATTACAAGATATTTTTCACCTAACATAACTGAGACGATAAAGCCATATTCAAAAGAACGATTGGTCTACAAAAACGGCTATTATTATAATTGCAGTTGCGAAGATATAATCGTTAATGAAAATTTATACAATAATCATTATATTGCATCATTTTTGAATAAATATACGCATTATGATATGCCACAGTTATCTTTTGATGTAAAAAAAGTTAATATGGGCTTTAATTTTCCTGTTAGGATTGATGAAAATGATGGCAGAGAAATGTTCATAGATGAAAGTTCATGCGGAGAAGATGTATATCATAATAAAATTATTGATTACAATTCAGAGAAAGTATATACTGCTGATGATGTCAATAATTTGTTTATGAAAAATCTTCGTTTGAATTCTGACAGCATATTGTCAAGAAAAGGCACAATTGAAGGTATTGAAGCCGTTTTGTCATTGTTCGGATTCAAAAGTAAGCGATGGTGGGATTCATTGTCATTTTGGCAGCAATATTATAAAGTAATTGAAATGTTCACTTGCTCTGGATGGGGAAATATAATAAGCACTGAAAATTTTGAGACTTTCAGTAAATATTGCTATGATTATGAGATTACCGAATATACGACTTTTACGACAGGAATTGAAGATATTTTTGACAACAGCAAAGGCTTTTATAAAATAGATTATTATAATTCGGCAAAGATGATTGCTTACGATACTGACAATTATCGTAATGGTATTTATGTCCCTTATCAAGGCTTGCCAATTACTTATAAGCAAGTTGATGCTGAAACTCGTATTTTATATCCTTATTTCGACAAAAATCAACAGTATGATGGTAATCTTTACTATCAGCAATCTGGAGGATGGAATAAGCATAGTCCGTTTATTTTCGACAACAATGATAATATAATAGCAAATGATTCACTTTTTACTGAAACGTTAAGAAATGTACGTGAAGTTTATGATTTGCAAGAATTGTTCTCTTTCGGAAGTCAAAATGCTGAAAATGGCATAATTGCCAAAGTAGACCGCTTATCCGATGAATTTGTTATTATCGATAATGAATTGTTTGATTTGGAGATAGATGCTAACGGCAATTATTATTTCACCCTTTCTGTTACAAGCGATGGGGTGCAAGTCGGAAACACTTTGTTTGAAAATGAAATTACCGTAAGCGATGTCTATAATGAAGATAATTTGGAAACATATATTCTTGGCGATGATGAAATCACGTCAATTCAAGTATATGTTGATACCGTAAACGGAACAAAAATAGAAAATGATGAACAAACAGTTTCGTCAATACTTTATTTCAGAAACGGTTATTATTCTAATGATTTTAATGCTGAAGTTAGCGGTGCAACAAATTATTTTGTATTAAACAATTCAAGTAATTATGACCGTTTGGGAGAAGATGGATGGAAACAATTATTGGTGACAGATTCTGAATATATTAGCCTAAACACAAAAGTAGACTATTTCAAGGGCAACAATCCTCATTATGGGTATACAAAATATGATGGCGGTAAAGATTACATTGAACATTTTGCGCATCTTTTTAAATATCCATATGAAAATTCGTTGTTTGACGAAAGAATGTTTGAATATTCACCAAATGCGTACAATGATGCTTTGGATGAAATCTATAGCATTGGTTTTGAAACCTTGGTTTCTGATGCAGATAAATGCAACAACAATTATACTACAATTGCCGATTCGAAAATACATTTTTTTGGTGAACAGAAAGGTGTTCAATCGAATGAAATCATTCCGTTTAGTAGTATAACTGATATTGACGAATATCAAGACTTAAACGAAATCGTTGAAACGTTTAACCCATCATATCAGACAATAACTGATGCTTCAGAACAAATTATTAATCTGAAAAGAATTTCATTGAAATTCAGATTAAAAAATAATTCATTCTATAGTAAAGAAGGACTTGAAGAATATAAATTCTTGGAATCAATTGTCGGCAATTATTTATTGCAGATGATTCCTTCGACAGTTATTCTTGACACTTCTTATGAAGTAAGTAATTTCGAGCCGTCATTAGTGACTTGTCAGGAACCAGAACCGCCTTGTATTAAACAAGTAGATTCAATTAGTGCTGATTATTATAAAATAGTTCTTGACCAGTATAATGAACCTCCAATAATTCATGTTGAAACTTCGTCTCCTTGTACGTCTTCGGATTGGTATACCGAAACTGATGTTGAAGAAGGATATACGGAAAGCGGCTCAACTGGATTTATGTTTATTGCATCTTACCCTGGAGTATATAAAATAATTGCAGTTGATGACCCGACAAAATATATTACAATTACAGTTGTAGCGCATGAGGCTTGTGGCGGTGAAATTTCCGTCGAAATGGACCAAAATGAATATATCGTCGGAGAAGATGTGCTCGCTATGTTTAGTATTACGGCAAATGAATCTTCAACATGTACGGTGCGATGGCGTTTAACTTTGGCAACTGACGATGTTACTATTGATAGTGGTAGTAAATCAAATACACAAATTTCACTTAGAAATTTAACAGTTGTAAATACAACATATAAAATAAAATGTTATTGGGCTGATGATATGAGCACAGTAGTTGATGAAACATCTTTCGACTTATTACAGCCTTGTGACATTAACCGTATCTCTATCGACAATAATATTACATATGAATCATTGGAAAGTTTAGCACTTTACGATGTTGACGGTAATAGAATTGCGATAGTAAATAATTTGGTTGATGCAGTATCTCAAATAATGAAACTGTCAGTTTCAGCTCCATATAATGTTGACCTTGGTAACGGTAATGGATTCAATTATTCGGGAGGTATATTCCCAATTAATTATACATATTTGAATTCAAACGGTGAGTCTGTACCATTGGATTTTACAAGTAATGCAAATTGGCTTACTGTATCGCCTTCAGTTGCAGTAGAAAATCAGCCTTATAATTATAAGGCAAATGTTACAATTTCAGCAAATACGGATAATTCGCAAGATATCCGAAATGCTAATATAAGTTTTAGTGCGTTAAATCAAGAATATAATGTTAATGTAAAACAATTTAAGCGATTAAGTATTTGGGCCCAAACAGATGGTTTCTGCGTTGGTAATAGTATTGACGATGATAATATAATACATTATGGTAGCAATTATAATAGTATTACTTTAACGCCATTAACATCAAGCACAAGTTTCATTCGCATTGATACTGGTACAACTCCTGATACACTTTATTGGGATAGTCAATCGGCGGTAGCATATTTAAATAATGTTAGTTCTATGATTGATTCGTTTAAAATATCATTTAGCGCTTCAACTCTTAATGTTGTCGAAGAAGTTACATATCAAAATATGACTTTTGTTAATGAACATTTTGTGTTTAACCCTACTGATTCAAGTTATCCTTTTAATAAGATAATACTTAGTGATGGTTCTGGCTATTGTACTCAATTATATTATAGCGGAACCCCTACAACTCAAATAGATTTAAATGTATCTCATTTTGATACTTACGCTCATAATAGTAATGTTTTAACTTTCGGTTTTCCATCAGAACTGAATAAAAATTATCTTATTCATGGTATCCCTACTACCGCTCATATTAGTTATAATTCACCTGAAATTGAATGCCAAGACGCTGGTGCTGCTGGTTATCTTATAAAAACAAAAGATTATGGAAGTTTGCGGTATGTAACAATAGATTTTACATACACAATAGATGGACTTGAAAATCCAACATCCTTAGTACTCAATTTTTATAACCCTGAATATAATATTTAAAAAAAAGATGGGTAACTATTATTTAGTTACTCATCTTTTATATTAATAATTTAATAAGATTTCTTTATCATTAATTATATCATTTTCATTTGAAATTTCGAATTTATAAATTCCATAATCATTATCCAAATCAACAAATTTTGGAACAAATTTACCGTCTTTAAGTTCCCAAAGGACATAGCCGTGTTGCGTTATTGTTTCGCCTTTGTCTTGTTGGATTAACGACCCACTATAAATGAAAGTACAGTTTCCAATCGTTATTGTCTGTCGTTTGTGTATATGTCCTGCCATTACGCAATCACATAATTTGAACGAATTTTTGGAAAGACCTTCATCAACAACAGTTCCATTGTTTAGGGTTGCTCCGATGCAATGACCGTGGAACAATCCGATAATTTGCTTATCATTAAATTGGATGCGGTCATTTTCCTTTAATGGGTTTGAATAATGGTCATAAATTGAATATAATGCCCATACGACATTATCATCTTCCAACAAGCCACTTTTGTAATCCAACGCATTATCAATGAGAGTTGCATTATCAAATTGTGCCGTTTCAAAAAGTGATGAAATCGTATCTTTTTTTGTCGTGTTTGACTCCAACAAATCGTGATTACCAGCAATTACGATGACGTGGGCAATTTGACTTAGACGGCGTATAAACGTACTTGTAAATGGATAGAGTTCTGGACTTACAATGTTTTTATTATGTACCAAATCTCCGCTGATTACGATTCTTACTTCATCTTGGTCATAATCTTTTGCGTGTTGTTCACATTTTAATATAAAATTTTCAAGAATTTGACTATATTCTTCGTGCCTTTGTACATTTCTAATATGTATGTCAGCACAATGTATTATTAATTTAATCATAAAAAAGATAATTTTTGGCAAATATAACTAAAAAAAACATAAAACAAAACTATTTATTATAAAAAATAAAGTCTTAATAAACAGTTTATGGAAATAATTTTGTTAGCGTTTAAAACCCATGTATATTGGGTGCTGATAGTAACTATATTAATGTTTGTGTCAATTTTCACAGATTTAGTTACAGGGGTGATTAATGCAATTAAAAAAGGAGACATTGCGACTTCATACGGTTTTAGACGAACTTGCCGAAAAATAAATCAATATTTTGTTCCTTTAATCCCACTTGGCTGTATTGATGTCTTGTTCACGTCATTTCAGATATGGGCTGCACCTTGGTTTGTTATTTTGTTTGGCGTTTATGTTATTTGGTGTGAATTCGTAAGCGTATTGGAAAACACTAGAGGTAAACAAGGAGCTAAACTTATAACTGATATGATAATTAAAATAATGACTTCTAAGGGTGATAAAGATAAGATGGTTGATGCGTTAAGTGATGCGGTAAACGAAACTTCAGTTGAAGCAAAACCAGTAACGTCATCTAAGACAAAGGCAAAGAAAAAATCATCTGTTGAAGGTTAAAAAATCTATATATTATGGCAACTAATTTATCAAAAAATTTTACATTAGAAGAGTTGTGTAGAAGTGAAAAAGCAGACTCGTTAGGTTTGAAAAATATCCCGAATGCAACAGAAAAAGGTGAATTGGCAAAATTAGTAAATGATATTCTCCAAAAAGTTCGAGATAAATGCGGTTTTCCTATTAAGGTAAACAGCGGATTCCGTAGTGAAAAAGTCAACAAAGCGGTCGGTGGTTCTTCAACTTCACAGCATCGTAAAGGTCAAGCAGCCGATATTGTTGCTTTGGGCGGTCATACTAATAAAGAATTGTTTGATGTGATTTATAAAATGATTATGAATAAAGAAATTACTGTCGGACAATTAATAAATGAATATAATTATTCATGGGTACACGTATCTTTACCATATTCTAAAAAAAATGACATTTTGGATGCCATAACTAAAGGTGGTAAACGATGCTACATAAAACATTTACAGAAATAAATAAAAAAAGAACGACTTTAATAGCCGTTCTTTTTTTATTTATTTTTCAATAGTAATTACTTTGAAATCATTAATTGTTGTGTGAGGGTTTTTCGCTGCGATATTATACTCTTCATTTTTAATCTGATTCATTTTCCATAAAAAGCCTAAAAAACGCTTGCGTTCAATTGTTTTTGTTAAGATTAAAGAATCAATCAATGAAATATTTCCATAAATCTTACCCGAATCTATTTTGCAATTAATAGAAAGATATTTGTCATAAAAAACTATCTTATTCGATGGTTTTGTTTTAACAGTATCAATTTTGGTTACAATTTGATATTCTGTTTTTGTTACAACTTCAGAATATTTTTTAATTTCTTTACTTTTTTTTTGTTTTAATTCTTTAATTAATTTTTCATTGTTAGCAATTGTTTGCTCGAATTCTTTGTTCGTGAGTTTTAAATCTTTAATCTTGCTACAATTGATTGAATCTAAAATAACATAGTCTTCTTTTTGCTTTTGAAGCACTTCACAGTTGTTTTTTAGTCGTTTTATTTCGGCATTGTATTTTTTCTTTACACCGTAGATATTTAATGAGGTGATTAAGGCAACCAAAATAGTTATCCCTAAAATTTTATAAAAAACATTTGTCATATCAATATATATTTTTATATAAATATTTATAAAACAAATGTTTTTTTAAAAATAACTGTCATTAATTTGTGAAGCGTATTTCATATAATAAGCAATACCTCGGCAACCATATAGTTTAAAGATTTCTGACGGGTCTAATTCTTGTGGCGTTGGAATGTATCTGATACGGTTAATCAGTCTGTCATGATTAAGTATTGAATATATTTTCTTTACATCCAAAAAAGCATCCCCATCCAAAAAAATATTTATTTTTGCGTTTGCTTTTTGATAAAGCAATTTAAAAAGGCGATAATCTTCTTTTAACACTTTGCCCAACAATGGTATTGAGTTAGGGACTACGATATGGTCAAAAGGTCCTTCAACTAAAGTAATATCAGCATCCCATTGGATTTTTTCTTCATTAAACACAATATCCTTTCGGTTAACATTTGGATTGTAATATTTCTGTCTTTTTTCAATGCCTGTAAAATCTCGTCCAGTCCAATAATTAAGGCATCCAAATGAGTCATAAGAAGGAATTATTATTCGTGATGAATATTTTTTTAAATTTTCATCATATACTGAATGATATATATTGTATTCGTTAATTATATTATCATTAATTCCTCGCTGTCTCAAATACTCTAATGCTCTTCTTTCTTCGTAAGAACCGTCAAACTTAAATTTCTTTACATTTTTCGGCAAAACAACTTCATCGCAAGTTGTCTGTTGTACTTCAACGATAAAGTCATTGTCTGAGAAATTAAGTTTATAAAGATTGGTTTCCCTTAATGACTTTAATGCGTCGTTATACTGCTTATATAATGCTTCATTGCCATAAAGTTTAAAAAGTTTTTTTATTGACCCATGCATATCATCGTCATGCGCTGCACACGACCAACATTTAAAAACTCCTTTCCGTATATTGACTTCTAGATTATATTTGTTTTTTTCTTCATTTCCTTTATTTTCAATACAACGAGGACAGTTGAACTGTATCTGATATGTTTCGTCCAATTCTCTTTTGGATTCGCCAAGAAACGCAACCAAAGTGTTGTATAACGTGTAAATTTCTGCTTGAATCATACATTTTGTGATTAAAACTTCGGCAAAAATAAGTTTAAAAAACAAAACAGCCAAAAAAATATTTACTTTTTTATGATTTTGCTTTTAATTGAATTTTTTTATTGTGAGTTTCACCCCAGAAATTTAAATTATATTCGATTGCGTTCGTTTCTTTATTGTAATTAACATCTGATGCGATTATATTTAATTCTCCGTAGTTTATTTTGTTTTTATAGCCTAATACAGCGATATAACTATCTGAGGCATCAAAATTCTCTTTGCAAAATTCCCCTTTTTTGTTTCTTTCCCATTCAATGTCAGGAAATTCATTGGAAATTAATTTTTGAAGCACTAATTTCTTATCAACGTCCCATTCGTAATTACCAAATAAAGTGAAATTATTATCTTTAATGCTTTTTAAGATTTTTTTTGCTTCATATTCCTCACCTTTTTTGTTAATTTTTCGTATATCCATCAAATATAATGGGAAACTATATTTACGAGCATCATAACTTGAAATGTAATTTGCTTTAATGCCTAACAATTCATAAATAATTAGCGAAATCATACCATTGAATCTTAAAAGAGTTGATACAGTGTTGATATTGTTAGATTTAAGCAAAGGTTCTTCAATTATGACTTTTGAAATATCGTATTTTTGGAATCTTGCAATAAATTCTTCCTTAAATGATTCGGCTTTTCTGAATAAAATTTCGTCTTTATCCAATTTTTTTTCTGCTTTAGGCGTGATATGGGTAATTTCGAGAATTTTACCGTATTTACTGCCGTCATCTTCCAATACTGTAACACCAACACAAGAAGTTGAAATATCTAATCCTAAATAAATCATAACTTTATAATAAAATTAAATTATTTTTATAATTAACAAAAATATATTATTAATATTAAATAATTAATATATAAAATATATTTTTCAAGTAAAAAAGTTTTATTTTAATAAAAAAATAAATAAGTTTGTAAAAAAATGAATAATTATATGTCTGAAGAAGAAATAATAAAAAAATATAATCAATTAATAAACAATAATATTTTTAAAAAATTTGAGAATTATTGCGAACTAAACGGTTTGGATAAATGGGATTCTTTTTTAAAAATATTTGAGATAGGATATAATGTTGAAATATATGGAATTTCACCAAATACTCCGTTTAAGTCAGTAGAAGTGACGGAAGAACAAGAAACTAAGAATGAGTTAAATAATATCAAAGATAAGTTTAGAAAACCGACAAAAATCGTAAATAATGACTAATATAAAAATTAAACCGAAGTCAAAAGTTGAGATAAATTGGAAGGTTAATCAATACGACCGTAGTGATGAAAAAGCAAAGGCAATTGCTGTTCAATTTAGCAAGAAATATAATGTTCCTTTAGACAGAATAACTGTAGTACAAGACATTCAGACGGTTGATGATAATGGTAATGAGTTTTCTTTGACAAAAGACGTTATTACCAACATAAATGATTCTAAGTTCCAATTCAATTTGTTCCAAGAATATGCTAAAATTAACAATATTGAAAATGTTAATTGGGATATGATTAAGGAAATCAATAGTTATGTTGATGATGGAATAAATTATGACGTATATAACAAATATCGCCGTTTTACTGTAAAATGGGTTAAATGGTCGAATTTCCTTTCATATGGCGAAGACAATTTCTTTGATTTCACTAAGATGAAAGGAATGGTGTTTTTGACAAGTGAACCAAAGAATCAGAGTGGTAAAACGACTTTTGCAATTGATTTGCTTCATTTTTTACTGTTTGGCAAAACTGAGAAATACGATTCATTGGGTAAGATATTTAACAAATTCCTTGAAAACGCAACAGAATTTTCGGTTGAAGGCTGCTTAAATATTGATAACCAAGATTTCTTAATAAAAAGAACCGTTACTCGTCCAAAGAAAGAAAAGAGAAAGGCAAATTCTAAAGTCAGTCAAAAAGTTGAATATTATCAAATCATTGGCGATGCTTATAAAGAACTTACCGATGATGCCGATGTCGAGGCTTTGAACCATAGCGCAGAGAACAGCGTACAGACAAATAAAGTTATCAAAGAAGCAATCGGTAATGAGTCGGACTTTGATATGATTATTTGTGCGACAGGTTCAAATATTGACAAATTGATTGAAATGAAAGAAACTGAGCGAGGAAAAGTTCTTTCAAAATGGATAGGCTTGCTTCCGATTGAGGAAAAAGATATTATCGCAAGAGATATTTATAATTCAAGCATTAAAACAAAATTCCTTTCAAATCGTTATAATGAAGAAGTCTTAAAAACTGAAATTGATGATTTGAACGTTCAAATTAAAGAAAAAGAACAGACTGTTAAGAATTTAACTAAAAATAATTCTGACATTAGTAATGAAATTAAAAAATTAGAGGATGAACAGTCAAAGTTAACTTTGTTAAATATTGATGAAAATTTAGCGAAATACAATCGTGAAACGGTTGTTAACGAGCAGAACAAAGTTAAGGATGAAGGAATTATTGAAAAGGGAAAACTCGAACGCTTCCAAAGTGCGCATCAACAGATAAAAGATGTCGTTTTTTCTGATGCTGAATATGACAAAGTTAATGAAGCATTCAATAATTTGACAATTCAAAAGAATCAGTTGGAATTTCAGAGGAAAACAATTGTTGAAAATCAACAGCAACTAAAAAATGCTGAATATTGTCCGACTTGTCATAGAAAATTGGATAATGTTGACAATACTGCCCAAATTAACCAAATGGGGCAGCAAATAAATGAAATTGATGTTCAATTGGCTGAAATTTATAATTCGCTTAAACAGGCTGAGACACGTTTAGAATCTTTAAAAACTGCAAGACAGCAACATAACGAGAAAGTAAACTTGGAACTTAAAATGGCTGCTTTAAACACAAAGTTGGCACAATTAAGAGAAAAATATCAAAGTCTTGGTAGTTTGATTAAAGAAATTGATAGGGCTGCTGAATCAATCGAATATAACAATCAAATTAAGATTAAAATCAATAACATTAACACTAAACTTTATACGTTAAGAAATAGTGAAAAGACAAATTTGATTTCAATTGAGCAGAATAATTCTGCAATTACGACGTTTCAGCAACAAATTTTGGAAAAAAAGGGTATCATTACTGAACTAAAGAAAGAAGCCGAAGTTAACCGAGCATGGAAACTTTATCTTGAAATGATAGGCAAAAATGGAATTTCAAAAATGGTTCTCAGAAAAGCGTTGCCTTTAATCAATTTGCAATTGAAGAATTATCTGGCAGACGTTTGCGATTTCGATGTCGAAATCATAATGAATGATAAAAATGATGTGTATTTTTATCTGATAAAAGATGGAGTTTATTCAAGTCTGTCAGGAGGTAGCGGTTTCGAAAAAACGATTTCAGCCCTTGCTTTGAGATTTGTCTTAGGCAATATTTCAAGTTTGCCGAAGATGCAATTCTTGGTTGTTGACGAAATATTCGGACGTGTCGCACGTGATAATTATGAAAAAGTAAAATTGCTTTTTGAAAAAGCAACTACCGACTATGAGGCTGTCATAATTGTTTCTCACTTGTTGGAAATAAAAGAGTGGTGCAATCATATTATTACAGTAGTTAAGGAAAATAACATTTCAAGATTAGTCGAAGAAATAAAATAAGAAATAATATGCTTACTTAATGCGAAATATGGTTAATGATATAAATGCAACCGTTCAATTATATCATTGTAATTTAAAAAAATACAACAAACTTTCAAAAGAGGCTGAAGAGTCTCTTTTGAAAGCCTATAAAAAAACTAAAGATGTAAACATAAAGAATAAAATTATCGAGGCTAACTTAAAATTTGTTTTTCTGATAGCGAAAAAGTATTCAAGAAAAGGTTTTGAAATCTCAGAGTTGATTTCGGAAGGAAACCTTGGTCTCATTAAGGCGATTGAAAAATTTGACACAAGTTACAATATCAGATTTGTTTCTTATGCGGTCTATTGGATAAGACAGTCAATGTTACACTATATGAAACATTATGGTAAGATTGATTCTTATGAAAATTATAGTATTGATGAAAAGAATGAAGATATTAGTGATGATGCTTATTTTAATTGTGAATGCGAAGACATTGTAATGGAATATGAGTCAAATGTAACTAATAAAATTGTTAGCGAATCCGATGAAAATGATAATGAACAGAAAAAAATAATTGGCATGATGTTAAATACTCTTAGCCCAAGAAACCAATATATTTTATCGAGATATTATGGATTAAACGGTTATAAACCGATGAATTTAAAAGAAATTGGTGAAGAACTTGGTATCAGCATGGAAAGAGTTCGCCAATTGAAAGAATCAAGTTTCAAGCATATAACAAAGCAATTTGATAAGTCTAAAGTATATGAAATTGCATTTTCATAATATTTATATAATATAACGAATAATAAAAAATATTTTAATATAATGGCTAGAAAAAAGAAAGATAATGAGGCTGTTAACACGGCAGTAGTTGAACCTGTTGTAGATACTGAGGTTGTAACTGAAGTTCTTGAAGGAGCAAATAGTACTGTTGAGACTGAAGAAGTTGCAAAAGTTGAGGAAAATACGGCTGAAATTGTTGAAGAAGGAAATACATCTTCTGAAGTTAATGAAGAAGATAAGACTACTGTAGAAGATGCTAAAGAAGAGGCTGACACTACAGCAGAAGAGGTTAAAGAAGAGGTTAAAGAAGAAACAAAAGTTTCTGTAGAAAAACCAAAGAGAAGTCTTTATGCATTTAACAGCGGTGGATGGGTTTTCCCTTATTAATATTAAAAAGTTTGCTTTGTTATGGACGATATAAGACAGATGATAGATACCATATATGACATTAAATATGGTGAACTTATAAATGAATCGACTAACTTTGAGGAACCAAATGAAAAGCCGATAGTTGTAACGAAGGAAACTCCGCAGTTTAATTTAATACGTACACAGCAAGAAGATGATGTCCGTAAAGCAATCCATGATTCAATTACTTTTGAAAAGGATGCGTTGAAGTTCTACCCAGAAAAGGGCGATTTGATTTTAACTGGACGATTAACTTATTTGGATTTGTTGTTTAAATTCCGTTTATATGGTGCAAGTGGTCCAAGTTGCTATATTTGGGCAAGTTCGCTGCAATTAACTGAAAATACAGCAAGAACAATAAATGAAATTCATAACGCATTTGAAAATTGGAAAGATAGTATTACTGCGGATGCTGAGTTAATTGAGAGATTAAAAAAAGAAGCTAAGAGAAACAATGGCTAAGAAAATTTACGAAGATTTGACAAGAAATGAGGTCAATGGCATAATATCTGATAAGTTTGAGTCACGAGAATTTGAGAAGCAAGTTAAAATAATTGTTTCAAAAGTTATCGAAAAATTGTTCAAAGAACTTTTTCAAAAGAAGAGTTTTTGGCAAAATTCAATCAGAGAGGGCAAGACTTATATAGACGAAGAAAACGGCTGTTGCGGTTTAGGTGATTATACATATGACGTTCCAGCAAATCTTGGTGGAAATGAAGTGATGAATCGTAACTTCTTTACTCGTCAACGGACAAATCGGAAAAAGAGAAAGATTAAAGGTACGTCTAATACATAATTAGATGTACCTTCATAATAATTAAATCCAATTAATATAAAGATGGCAGATTTAAGCATATTTGATAAAATTATCGCTGAAAGTCAAGAATTTAAACCTAAAAAAGGTGAAAATGTTGATTATAACGATAAAAAAATAAATAAAAAAGCATATAAAGACAGCGAAGAAAGGTCTAAAAAGTATCTTGGCGGTGTTTATAAGGAAGAAAAAAAGAAAAAAGGCGGTATTGTCGGTGGTGATAATGGCTTGCAATATTTAAAGATTGATAATTTGACACCTGAAAAAATTGCTGATTACAAAGCACAAGCCGAAGGTTATTTAAATGCCGAGGACAAGAAAAAGCATAAGAATGATACTGATGGCAACAATAAATATACTGACGGTATTACTGATGTTTTGAACGAACCAGTAAAAGAAAGACGCAAGGCTGAAACAAAGCAAAAAATTAAAGGTCTTGCTTCGCGAGTTGTCAAGAAAGATATTGAAGATGCCGAAAAAAATAAATCAATGTTTGGTGAAGCAGATGAAAGCAAAACTACAACAATTAAATTTAAAAAGGCAACTTTTATTACTGAAACTGCAATGATGAAGAAAGTACCAGAAGAATTTAAAACTGAAGGACGCAAGTTTAAAATGGTTGATAAGGATAATAATACTTTCTTGGTTGAATGGCATTGTGAGGACAAACCTAAAGTTTTAAATGAAAGTGGCTTTTTGAATGAAGTCGCTGAAATACATAAATTGTTCAATTTTAGCAATCGTGTTACAAAAAACAATTTAAAAAACCAAGATGAACAGTTCATGTCAACATTGAATACGTCTCGTAATTTAAAATAATGAAGTTATGTCTTTAGAATTAGCATTAAAAAAGTTAAACGCTCAACGAGAAAAGCAAAAATTAAAAGAAATCGAAAAAGAAAAACGGCAGCATAAACGAGAGTTAAAAAAGAAAAAAGAAGAAAGAGCAAGGAAAAAACGCAAGCAAAAAGTTAAAAAAAGCCGTAAATCACCTTATCGCTTGATACTTTTGTCTAATAATCGTGAAGTTGCTTCGTTAGGGCATTATACTAATTATAACGATGCTATTAAAGATATGCATCAGAAATCCCAAAATTCGATTAATACGGTAAAATTCCCTAAATTTTATCTTAATTGCAAGAAAATTGAAGAAGCCAATTATGAACTTCTTTTAATTAAGAAGAAAGATGACGAAAATGAAAAGTCAGATGCTTTATTAAGAGATAAATTAGGTGGTTTTGTTTTACATGAGACAGATAATAAAGTTTTTTCAATAATTGAGAAAGCACCGTATTATGTTGAAGAAGAATTTGCTGTTTATGGCTATCATCCGATAACTCAGCGTAAAAATTTTGATTTCATTTTTGAAAATTTAGTCCTTCCTAAAACTATTTCCAAGGATGATATGCTAAATATAATGGTTTATCGGAATAAGTTGATTCTTGAAGGATTAAAAAAAACAGACTTAGTCACTTGTAAAAACAAATCGGACTGTATTAGACTTTATAATAAAATTGCAGAACTATGCAAGCAAAAGCGTGAATGCCGTTATTATGGCTTAAACGGAGATATGGATAGAAGTTCTTATTCAAAAGAAATCGCAGTCGAAAAAATTATGAAGTTAACGAATTGGGACAAGTTAAGGATAATCCGTAACAAAACCAAAACACAAGATGGTAGTCGTAGCAAAACAAAAAAAGAAGAGTGATTAAAACAACTCTTCTTTTTTTGTTCTTTTAAATAAGCCGATGGTATATTTTTTTAATATTTCCAAAAAAGACATTTTATCGCGTTTAACGATTATCTTATATTCTCCATTTAACTTATGCTTAATCTCATCACCGATTGAATGCTTTAAAATATACGCATAATGCTTATTAGCATTTTCAACTATTTCTTTTGAATTATTTCGTTCATTTTGCAATAATTCAGTTTCTTTTATTATCTCGCTATCAGTTTCCATTATTCCAAAGTATTTTTTTCATAATAGTTTTCCAAAGTATCTATTAGCCAAACAATACCTGATGTGAAACAAGCATCTATGATTATTGCAAAAAATATCGAAGCATTCGGAAATAATAAAAACGATGGGGTGAAATTAATGCTTGGCAACAAAAAGTAATTAGCCAATGAAGCAAAAATACCGACCCATGTTGGGAAACATATCATACAACTAAACACTTCGCCTAAATTTGAAGGTAAATATTCGGCACTATATGTTCGGATTTTACTAAATAAATTAAAAGGACCGCTACTATAGACGATAATATTACTTAATCCATAAGCGGTAATTATATATACGAATAAAGAAGCAAATGTTATCATTGTTTAATAGTTAGGATTTTCATTTTCAGTCTGAATATTATCTGTCTCATCTGTATCGTTTGTTTCGGTAGGTGTTACAGGTGCGTCTTCATCTAATGGCTGTGGCGTTTCAACATTTATTGTGTTTTCACCAACATTTTTTCTTTTATTGTAAGTTCTCTTTTCAACTTTTGTACCATTGACCGTAATCTTTAAATTTTTTAAGTCTTCTACCGTACTTGAATTAATTATTTCTTGCAGACGATTTGAATATTCAGTAAATAGTTTACGCTTTTCGTAATAGTCTAATACCGCATTTGCACAAGTAATAACGATTTCATTGAACTTTTCGCTATTCATGCTTACTGATTCATTTGTGGCAATTATAATATAATCTGAATTACTGTTATCAGGAATTATTTCAATGCCTTGATTTTCCAATTCTTTGAAATCAAAAAGTTTCTCCATCAAGTCAATGTCAATGTTAAGTTTAACTAAAAAAGACAAATGACCTTGGTCTTCTCGTTTCGTGAAATAAGAGTTTAAATACGGTATTTTTTTAAATAATGTATCAATCATTTTATATATAAAATTTATTATTATTATTTTTACAAAAATATTGATAAATAATTTAATAAGCAAGTTTAAAAAAGATTTTCTTCAAAAAAATTGCTGCTTTTAAAAAAAAGTTATACTTTTGCAGTGTTTTTAGTATTAATTAAAAAAATTAGACATATGGGAAATTTTAGTGAAGTCGATGAAGACATTGAGAAGATGGTAAATGATGAGTTTGCCAAGACAGGTTTGAAGGATTATAATATTGGGTTGAAAATCCTTTCTGTATCAAATGCCAAGTCAGTTGTTACTATTAAGAAAGCAAATGATATCGAGTCTTATTTTTTGAGTAATGACAATCCGATGATTTTCGCTTTTGTTTATAGTGAGGCGTTTGACAGACTTGATGCGGAAGACCAGCAACGTCTTATCGAAATGGAATTTTCAACGGTTCATTTTAATGTTGACAAGGAGAAACTTATTATCGAGAATAAGCCTTGCAGCAAAGTTATTAATATGAACAGAAAATATGAAGGTGAAGATTTTGTCACTTTGCTTGAAAGAAGCTATGAAATCATTAATGAAATTAAACAAGAAAGAAAAGAAATGAAGTAATGAGCGAAATTAATTATAAAGACTTTGCGAAGTTTGCTAAAAGCCGTGGTATTAGTTCGATGGAGTTGGATAATGTATCATCAAAAGTTGTAACTGACAATAATCAATATACTGATGTTTTTAGTGAACTGTTGAAAGAAAATCAGATTTATTTTGGGGATGAATTTAACCCATATACTTGTAATGTCGCTATTGCAGAACTGTTGTATCTGAATTATGTTAATCCAGATAAAGACATAACTATATATATAAATAGCCCAGGCGGTTCAGTATATGATGGTATGGCGGTGATTGATACGATTAACTTCATAAACAATGATGTTTCAATGATTGGCATCGGTATGGCTGCTTCAATGGGAGCAACTTTGCTGTCGAGTGGCACTAAGGGCAAACGCTATGCCTTGCCACATACTCGTATAATGATTCATTCGGTAAGTAGTGCTTGTGAAGGCAGATTTAGTGATTTTGAGAATAATTATAAGGAATTCAAAAGGACACAAGATGAAATGATGTCTTTGCTTTCAGAAAACACAGGTCAATCAATTGAAAAGTTGGACGAATTATGTAAAATGGATTATTGGATGACGGCAGCAGACGCAAAAGAATTTGGCATTATTGACGAAGTTATTTTTAATAAGAAATAATCAAAATAGATTCTGTTTTTTAACGAAAAGGCATGAAAATAAGACCTTTAGATAAAAAACAGAATTTTATTGATTTTAATAGTATTTATAATAAATGACGTTATCACAATGAATACTATCAGACAAATAATTGCTGAAAATTTACTTCTGTTGAAAGAAAGTTATCTTGATAAGCAAGAATTAGTTATCAGATTTTTAAACAATAATTACATCCCTTGTCTTAGATATCGGATGAAAAACGGAAAACCTACCGCTTGTGTGTATGCAATTCAGAAATTGCCGAATGGAATGGCAATTTCAACTAAATCGGATTCAGATGAAAATTTGATACCGTTGAGTTTAATAAGAGAGCGTTTAGATTCAGAAGATGATGGGTTTCATAAAATAATAACTGATGATAAAGAGAGAAACGATTTTTTTAATGAAACAATAAAAAAATGGTATTTAACTGAATTAGAACGGCAGTAACTTAATAATAAGGAAGTTTGTTTAATCCTTTTTCTCACTAAGCGATTAAACATTATAATATTAGTATATTATCCTTCCAATTAAAAATTTTATATAATGAGAATATTAAAACGAATAATTGTATTTATCGGAATAGTGAGCTTACCACTAACATTAGGATGCTTTACTAAAATAAATGACATTGAATCAAATAATGAAGAAAATGAGACGGAAAAGGTTAATACATTCCATTACGGATATGATTGGTCTGATTTGATTTATGCAATTAGTGAAATTGAAAGTAAGCATGACACGACTGCTGTAAGTCGTAATAAAAGGTATTATGGGCATCTTCAGATTTCTATGATTATGGTCAAAGAAGCCAATCAAATATGCGGTACAAAAAGATATACATCTAATGACCGTTTTAATAAAGAAAAATCTGAAGAGATTTTTTATTTGATTCAAAGAAAATATAATCCAAAAAACAATGTCGAAAAGGCAATACGTATTTGGAATGATGGTCCTAAATACAGCATAAGAAAAACTAATGGATATTACCGTAAGGTAATGAAAGCATACAATAGACGTTTGGAAAGTAATACATAAATCATTAATATTGGCAGATAAAGAAATGAAAGTTTTGAGTTTATTTGATGGAATAGGATGTGGTAGAGTTGCAATTGAACGTTGCGGAATACCAGTTGAACAATATGTGGCATATGAAATCGATAAAAATGCCGTTAATGTCGCTTTAAAAAATTATCCTGATATAATTGAAAAAGGTGACGTTTTTAATGCTAATTTTGAAGAATATAAAGGGTTTGACTTGCTTATTGGCGGTAGTCCTTGCACATATTGGTCAATTGGTCAAAAGACAGAAAAGCGTGAAACAACAAATAGCGGATTAGGATGGGATTTGTTTAGTCAATATGTAAGAGCATTGGAAGATAGTGGATGCCCATATTTTTTATATGAAAATAATTATTCAATGGACTCTAAAATTAAGGATGAAATAACCAAGGCTTTTAATAAGGTTATGGAATCACGTAAAAATAAATATCCATCAGATAGCATACAATATAAATCATCAAAAGAAATTTACCCGATTTTTATTAATAGCAGTTTAGTTTCAGGACAAAGCAGAAAAAGACTGTATTGGACTAATATACCTTGTAACGGTAATGATATAATGCCTATTGATAAAGGAATAAAATTGCAAGATATTCTTGAATTTGGATATGTTGATAGAGATAAAAGTTTGTGTATAACCCGACGTTATGCAGGAATGAGTGGGGTTGAGGCTTTTTTATGCCGTAGATATTTTGGCAAGTCATTTGGTCAAGCCGTCTTTAAATCAAAAGAAGGACGAGATAACATTTATGCGTTGTATAAGCAAGACCAACATTTCGATGACGGTACAAAGGTAGAAAAAGATATTACGAAAAGAAATATCAGACGATTAACCCCACTTGAAACTGAACGTTTGCAAACATTACCTGACAATTATACAAAATTAGACTCGCTTAGTGATATTAAGCGAATTGAATTAGTCGGCAATGGATGGACGGTTGATGTAATAGCACATCTTTTGAAAGGCTTCGAACGTTATAATAATGAATTATAATCTTATGATAAACTTTAACGTTGATGCTTGCATTCAAGCAAAACAGACATTAAGAAAATATAACGATATCTTTGACAAATATTATCGTTTGGAAATCGTTATTGGCAATTGTATGGAGTTGGCAACTGAATATAATGGCTGTGATTATGAAGGCTTTTTACAATTTTATTGCAGCACATCAAACCGAAATTGCAATCAAAGACATAAAGGTTTATCTGAACAACAAATAATTGATTTGGCGCATAAATTTCAAGATAAATGCTATGAATTAAGAGGCGTAGAAGCTAAACAATATGATATAAGCCTTTACCTTAATAAATTGCTATGCCATATTGTTGTTGAAAGTTTATTTGCTCGTAATAAGGAATATGAAATTAAAACATCTTTTGAACATTTTAACTATAAAGTAATACATAGCGATAGAGACGAAGATATTTTGATGGGAATTGATTTAAAGGTTTACGACAAAGACGGTATTCTTAAATGCTTAATACAAGTAAAACCGCATACTTTTTTTATCGGTAATTGTGAGAAAAATAAAATGATGCTGCAAGATAGGCTTGATATTTTTGAGAAAGAGAAAAAAGGAAATGAAAAATTTCCTAATGTGCCTTATTTTTACATAATTTACAACACAAATAATGGTAATTGGATTAAAAATGCGAAAACTGATACTTTCCGTTTTAAGATAAGTGATTTAATTACTGAAACAGGTATGGCTAAACTTTGTATGAGAGATATTTTGTCAAACCAATATAAAACTTTTTTTTGAAATGAGCGTTATTGTATATAATTGTTATAATGAAGACCATTCGGCGCAACCGAATAATTATCCGATTTATCGTGGAACTGTTTTGGGAAATCCATTTACTTTTAATGGAAAACGTTCTAATAAGGCTAAGTTAACGTTTCGGACAAGAAATGAAGCACTTAATGCTTACCGAATGTATTTTGACAGTATGTATGGAACGGATAAAGCCTTTACTGAATATTTTGATAAGATTTACGAGAAATATAAAAATGGCGAAACAATCTATCTTCAATGTTTTTGCAAACCAGAACCTTGTCATGGAGATATTATTCTTGAAAAATTACAGCAAAAATATGCCAAAGAATTAATAAAGAATAAATTAAAAATGAGCAAATAATATTCATTTGCTCATTTTTTTATATTTATATAATATATTAGTATGTTATATGGCAAATGAATTAGAAAATAACCAGATAATTCCAATTACTCAGACATTTAACCGAAATTGGAATTCGACTACAGAACGTTTATATGCAGTTAATTTTAAATGGGATGAAGAAGCATCAGACTTAACTGACACTTTAAGCGGTGGAACTGGCTGTGAATATAACAGCGGTTCTACAAATGATTCTTTCGCTGTGTTTGATTATATGACGTTAGGAACATATGATTTAACTCCGAACGAAATAAATGATGATTTCGGACGTACCGAATTTAACTTCAATTATAACTATGATAATCACCTTTCGGGTACTGTAACTGAAGGCACGACTTCTTTTCAAATTTTAATTAATACAAAATGCTATACGATTGAATGTACTGGTGGCAAATTCGACACATATATAACTTTACCAGATAATGAATATATATGGTTGTTGTCATTCAAAAATGCCCCAATTGTAACGCTTGATGTTGCCAATTTTGATTTAAGACGATTGCTTCCAATTCCAAGGTATGAATTTACAACTGAAGAATATGAAAATTGGACTGGTGGGTATCAATACGATAGCAATAATAACAAAACATTTATGACATTAAATGGTGGCAGTCTGGCTTATGTCCCAAATCAAAATTATTGGTATCCATATTTCTATAAAAGAGCAGCCGCCCCTTTTTTTTATAATTGTGGGCATTTGGTATCAGTCAATGCAATGAAAACATGGGATTTGTCAAATGTGACTGATTTGTTTTATACATTTTATCAATGCTTTTCATTGACTGATATAAGTGGATTCGGTAAATGTAAAACATGTTCAGTAAACTATTTAGAAGGTACTTTTTATAATTGTAGTGGTTTAACTGATTTTTCGCCATTAAACTATAAGTATTGGAAAGATGTGAATGCTTATTGTTATATGTACGCGACAAATGATATTGGACCTTTTGGCAATACTCAATTAAAAAGCGTACCGTATAAAATGTTTGCTTCATTTTCAAATATTAATGGCTTGTTCGAAAATTGCAAACAATTAACCAATATTAAAGCCTTAAAATATGTTAACTTAAATAATTGTACAGCATTATCAAATACTTTTAAAAATTGTACTTCATTAAACGATATTTCACCATTAAGTTCATGGAACCTTAAAAATGGTCCTGCCCTTGATGGATTATTTAATGGTTGCCATTCATTAAAAGATATATCTCCGATTAAAAATTGGAATATGGAACATATTACAAATATTGCCTATTTATTTTTTGATTGCCAAAATATTTCAGATTTTAACCCTATTTCTAATTGGAATACTTCTGCGGTAACATCAATGGAGGGAACATTTGACCAATGCTATAAAATGACTGATTGTTCATTTTTTTATAATTGGGACTTTACGAGTATGGCTAATTTTAATGCAACTTTTTATAATACTCGAATAAAAGAATTTAATTTGGACTTTAAAATTCCAAACAATTTAGTCAAAACTCAAGAAATGTTTAGATATTGTTCAAACTTAGAAACGGTTAATATCGAACATTTAAAAACTAGTACTTGCCGTTTAATGTTTGAGAATTGTTCTTCTTTAAGAAATTATACGCATAATGCGTCTTTTGATTTAAGCCGTTGTAATAATATCTCAGATATGTTTGGTCATACTACATCATTGGCTTTTGCCGATTTATCAAATATGATATTTGATGATGATGTTACTGTTAATATGCATTGTTTATTTAGGAAAGTAGAGGCTAATTCCCCACTTAACGGTACAAGATATCTTAATAATTTAAGTTCGGTCACTTTCAATAATACTTTCAAGCCAACTAATATGAATGGACTTTTTCAAGGTAGTGTTAATCTTGAAAATGCTGATTCTTTAAGCGCAATTACCAATACGTCTAATTGTACTGCTTATGGCAGTATGTTTCACGGATGTTTAAATTTAACAAATATTAATTATTTAAGTGGCTTGAGTTTTGAAAGTTGTGATAATATTGGCGGTATGTTTGCTTGGTGCGCATCTCTTAGCGATTATTCGCCAATGTTAAATTGGGATTTGACAGAAAGAAAAAATAAATTAACAGCAAGATTTAATATTAGTGAACTTTTTTATTACAATCATTCATTAACAACATCAATGACCCAACAAATAATCAATACTTTAAGTTGGGGGGCTGTTAATGGCGGTAGTGTCTTTTGCCATTGTACTGGGCTGACTGGTTCAATTGATTTAGCGAATTTATCGTTTGACGGTGCTTCTTATAATAGTAATTCTGCTTATGGCGTTGGTAATTTTAACAGTTGTAGTGGCTTGACTGAAATTAAAAATTATAGCCATCTTGAAGGTAATGTTGGCAATAGCCGTAATGGAAATATTAATTATGAATTTTCAAACTGTACTAGTTTATCTGCGTTAACAAATGCAAATATTGATTATGTAAATTCAGCAATGTTTAATGGCTGCTATAATATCGCTGATTGGTCATTCATTCCAAATAATGTTCCATTTTATTATGGGGCTGGCAGGACTCATATTGAAGGATGGTGGCTGTATGGACCATTTGTAAATTCAAACATTGACGATAATCTTATATCACGGATATCATCAATTAATTTTTATAATGCTAATGATTTTCAGAGTTTATTTAGTGGGTGCCCTAATATAACGACATTACCAACTTTGGTAAATATAAATAATGTCCGATGTATTCTCCGTCTGGCAAATTTAAGTGAAAGACAAAAATTTAGTAGTTTACCATTTACAGGTGCTAACATTCCAAAACAAGGCGGTGTTAGTCGTACTTTAAGTTATTTACCATATATGGGTGTAAGTGAATATACGACTTTTTTAAATGAATTGACTGATTATTCAAGTGAAGGTACGAATCAAACGGCAACTCGTCAAATACGAATAATGACTGATTTGAATGATACAATTCCTGAAATGATAGATGTCTGTATGACAAAACATTGGCTTGTCTCAATGGTATTAGCATCAAGCGGTAGTACGGAAACTGAAATTACCGATGTTATGTCAGCACTCACAGATTATTCAGATGAACAAAATGGTGATAATACAAATAACCGAACGTTAATTTTAACTTATAATTATGGGCAGAATAAGACATTCGCCGATAATATTGTAAATATGATGAAAGCAAAACATTGGAATGTTAGTTTTGATTATACGCATTACAATTAAAAAAATGCAGTCTTTTTTAGACTGCATTTTTTATGTTAAATCTCATTATTTAACATTTCGATTTTATAATCAACGTCATCATTCCATTCTCTAAACGGCCCCTTTACAATTTCAACATCATTTGTATTAATTTCATCTTCAATGTCACAGCCGAAAACTCCGTAATATGAAGAGCCATCAAATACGATATAAACGGCATCTGGAATAAATTTATTAATCTTCTTATCAATAGTTTCTTCAAGGACTTCTTGGATGATTTTTTTGATATTAATTTGCTTGTTCTTTTTTAACATAAACGGAAATTTATTTATTATATAATATAAATATTATTTTTTTATAAATATTTATATTATATAATAATAAATATTTAAAGATTTTATTCAAGATGCCTATCGATGGAATGACTTTATATTTTTATAATTTTCTTTCTCCTTATTTTGAAGATGTTCAAAAAGATTGCAAATTGACATTGGAAGAATTCAATCATAATTTTCTCACCTTGAAAAACAATTTAATTGATGAGTTTAATTATGATTTGGAGACAAATACCGTTACATTAAAGCGTAAAAACGGTGAATTATTGACCGTTGATTTAAATCCTTTATCTACTAATTTAGTTGAAAGAACTTCAGAAGAAGTTATTGAAACTTTGGAGCAGATGAAAGGAGATAAGCCATGCCGTCTTATTACCGAAAAACGTCCAAAATCAGTTAAGCGTTTAATTGATATGTATAACGCAAATAATGAATTGCCCGACAATCCTATTGTTGGTGATAGATATTTGACGTTAGAAGAATATGATTCATATGGTAAATTTTATGATTTTGAATCAGTCAAGAAGATTAATCTGAGTTTGACTGATGGATGGCGTGTTCCTACAAAAGAAGATTGGGATTCAATACTTGATTGGTACGAAGATACTGATGAAACAAGAAATCATGATAGCCTTTTATATGGATTATTTGGTGAAAAGGCTGGCTATTTTTTAAAAGGAAAAGAATTTTATGAAGCGGTAACGACTCCGTTATTCCCTGATAGTGAACTTGATAAAGATTTTTATGAAAAGCGTAAAAATATTTATTATGGGTCTCCAAACTTAGTACCTTCTGGTTTTCAAGAAGGCGAATGCTTTGATATTAGAAATTCTGGTCGAGAGGGATATTATTGGACTTCAACAGTAAAGGAAGAAGATGGTAATGAAATACCATACCTAAAAGTTTTTTCAGCGACAACTAACCAAGTTGGGCAATATTCAGCAACTAGTGAAAATTATTGCACGATTCGTTTGGTTAAAGATTATGATGAATGTACTTATCAAAAGTATTATAACATAAATAATCAAACTTATGGCACAGTTGTATTAAATGATTTCCATAATGAAAACCATAAATTAATATTTACGACTACTAACCTTCGTTTTACTGATGACAATTTGAATTTTCTTGGTACAAGTGGTGAAATCGTTGGTAAGTATTATATTAATGAATGGAATGGCTCATTTTGGGTTAAAACCGAACTTACCGAAGGCGAAAATATAGTTATTGAGACACCAATTAATAATGGTGAATCTAACTTTACTCAATACCGCAACATTAACGGACAATTATTAAGCGAAAAAGATATAATCACTTCTTTATCACATGAAATAGTTGAATTGGAACGTGATTATATTGAAAATAATGTTAGACATTTAATAAGTGAGTATAATGAATATTTTAGCAATATTGCAACTGAAGCAATACGAAGCGAAGATACAAATCGTTACTTTAAAGATATTGCTGATGAAAGTTTTAGTGGGCATACTGACGAAATTGCAACTATTGCACAGAATAAATTCTTAGATAACGTCAATACTATTCAAGATATAATTGATGACCATTTAAATAATGGTGGTAAGTCAAATCTTGAAAGCATTATTGACGAAAATTTTAGCGGGCATACTGACGAAATTGGTGATATTGCTCGTGGCACGATACAAGACGAGTATAGTACAATCAAAGATGCAATCGGTTCAGCGATTATTTCAGAAAATCTTGCAAATATCAAACAGCAAGTATGGAATTATTTAAAGTCTAACAGTGAATTTTTAGACGCATTAAGTGGTACTTCAGCGGAAGTTATTGATGCGAATTTAGATAGTTTCGTACATGTAATTGATAACCATTTAAATAATGGTGGCAAGTCAAATCTTGAAAATATCATTGATGAAAATTTTAGCGGACATACTGACGAAATCGGTAATATTGCTCGTAGCGCAATACAAGGTGAATATAGCACAATTAAAGATGCAATTGGTTCGGCAATTATTTCTGAAAATCTTGCAAACATCAAACAGCAAGTATGGAATTATTTAAAATCTAACAATGATTTTTTAAGTGTGCTAAGTGGCACTTCAGCCGACGTAATCGATGCAAATATAGACAGTTTTATTCGTACAATTGACAATGAAATCGTTACGAATGGTCTTGATTTGATGACATCTAAACTGAATGCAAAATTATCTGACTTTGGCGATACATTAACCAATACAATTTTTGGCAACGAACTTGAATTAAGAAAAACTGATGTTGCCAATAAATTATATAGTGAGATTTTACGCAATCCAAGTTTTATTGCAAGTGTATATTCAAGTATTTTCAGCCGTTTTACTGGCGATAGTAGTTTTACTGATTTCATTTCACATCTTGCAAAGAATACAATGATTTCAGAAAGAGACTACATTGTTGAGACAATTCTTGATACAATGTCAAATGACGGTTCATCAGTTATCAATGGATTCATTACCAGCCGTTTTAATAATTATATAACAAGTGGCAATACAAATTTTGTCAGGATAATTAATGATATTATCCAAAGTCCAGTTAATTCAAGTTATATTGAGGGACTAATCAACAGTTATATAATTAACCATCAAGACTTAATCAAGGGTTATTCTGAAGAGGTTTACCGTCAATTATCAAGTTCAACAGTTGATGATGTATGGGATAAGGTTGTAGAAAATTCTGAGACTCTTGTCTATGATAATGTAATGACGATATTAAACGGTGAAGTCGGTCGTAACATTGTTATGGGTTTGGGTGAAAATATCATCAACAATAGCCGTTTAAAGATAAATGAAATAATATCTTCATTCATTGAGACTAACACTGGAACAAATCTTATCAAAGGAATTGTAACAGATTCGATTCAAAATGATAATCATACATATTTGACTAATTTAATGACTAATATCGCAAATGAGCGTATTACTCAATTAGTTCAGAGTCAAAATATTGTCAGAAGTGAAGATACGTCAACAATTAAAACGATTGTAAGTAAAGAAGGAAATGCCTATACAATTAAAAGTGCAGTCAAAGTTGTTGATGCTGAAACAAGTAGCGAGGCTGGATTTAAAAACGTTCTTGAAGATTTGTCTGATGTTACTGATTGTAACGAAGGTGGATTATATGTTGCTGTCAAAGAAAGTCCGACTAACTTGTTGAAATATGAAAGTCCATCTAGGGGCGGTAAAGGTTTATACGTTGAATTAAGTGGCGCAACGGAAGCGGCATCATTACAAAATGACTTAATTTCAACGACAAGCGCTGCTTATATAAAAGAAGGCGATGTATTTAAAAAAGGCTCTACATTGGAAGATATTGTAAAGCAAATATTCTGCCAAGAAAAGAATCCGACAATTAAAGAAAATAGCCTTACTATTACGTTTAATAAACAGTCAACAAATTATGAAATCGGTGATGACTATAATATAACCGTTACGGCATCTGCAAGGCGTGTAATGCAATATTATGATTATGAAGGTAATCCGACAGCAACGGTGAAGAATGCCCTTGGCGTAAATATGTATTTGACATTGAATGGTGAAAGTCATTCACAAGTTGAGGAAAATATATCATGCACTGCTAGTTTGAGCGGAACCTTTACTGAAGAGAATGATAGAGCGTTGTTTAACGCCGTTTCTTCGGGTGCGTCTACGTCAGTTGTTGCACAGTCAACAGAAGGTACTTCAGTACCGTTGGTATTTGAGGCAAAAAATGTATCGAACTTATTATCTTTCAATGCTTATTTCCGTGCCTATTATTTGGAGTTTAATGCACAGAATGATGATATCACGCCTACAGAAATGTTATCTAATCCGAATACTAAATCAGTTTTATTGTCAAGTAATCGAACTAATTTATGGGGTGAAGGTGTTCTTACAACTGCAGGAAAGCGTATAGCGATATTATGCCCATCAGCATATACATTGACTGCTCAAAACGATATGGGTCAATCATATACTTTTGTTGAATTGCATATTCATGACTATCAATATGAAAATAATGGATATGTAACATCATATAAGTTATATTGTGATAACCAGAATGCAAGTGCTATGGCTGTTTATAAAAATATAATAATTACTAAATAAAGATTTTTGAGATGAGTGATAATAAATCAATATTGAATTGGTCGCAGACATTTAAAATGTCATCAAGAGCACCAGCAATTGATGACCGTATATTTTCTACATATGCCGAAATGATAACGTATTGCCAAAGTGCTGATGCTACCGCCGTCGATGGTTTGACATTAAGCGTTAGTGGCGGTACAACGGATGAAATTGGTAGTTATTATGTTGTTAGCGGTGCTGGAACAGAAAATGTTTTAGTAACAAAAAATGTGACAGAATTAAATTTTGAGGCTGATGATACGTTAAATACCGCAATTACTGTTTCTAAACAAGTAGGATACCTTAATGTAGGTAAAAATTTTCCTAAAGGAACTATGCTTGAAACAATTATGCATGAAATGTTAGAAAAAGAATTAACGCCGTCAGTTAATACGAATACATTATCATTAACAATAACTCCATCTAACACGACAAGAACTTATGAGATTGGTGATGTATTAACATGCCAAAGTGTTACATTTAATGCAATACGTCAAATGAAGGCGAATGATTACAATGGCAATGTTACGCCACAGGTTGTCGATGCTGATGCGGTAGATTTATATGTTAAGGGTATTTCGGGTACAACTGAACTTTCATCAAAAACTGAACAAGCAAATATTGTTTCTTTGGTAGTATCGAATCCGTTTGGCGAATCGGGCACTCAGTTTACGGTATCCAATCCATCAATCAATTTAAGTGGCGTTGCTTCAGGCGCGACAAATACAAAAACGTGTAAAACTTCAAACGGTAACAGCCAAGTAGTTAATTTTTCTGCTGTGACTGCTTCTGCAAATTATACTTATAACAGTTACTATTGCGCTTATTCGTACTTTTACACTGGAGCAACAATAACGTCTTTCCCACCATTAGATACAAATGGAGTCACTAAATTTTATTTGACAGGAAACACTCAAACTTTAGTAACTGAAAGTGATAAGAGACGTGTTGCGATATATTTCCCTAATTCATACCGAGTTTCATCTTGGAAAAATGAATTCGGCTCAGATGTGGTCGATGCTTATGATGACAATAGTCAATCTTTTGCGCACACCATTAAGCAATATACGAATAATTCTATAACAACTGATTATATGTTAATAACTGATAATCAAGAAGAATTAGGCGGTGCTACTTTTAAAAATATCATTATAACTAAAAAATAATTTTGAATGAAAACTCCACAGCAATCTAATTTACCTTGGGCGCAATCTTTTAAAGCGACTGCTGCTGCGCCAATCATTGCAGACCGTATATTTAGCGGTAAGACCGAAATGATGGACTTTTTGAGTGGCGATACTACTGCAATTAACGGTTTACATTTAAGTGTAGTTTCCGATGATATTGCAGAAAGAGGCGCATATATGTCATCATCGGATGCTGGTACACCTAATGCAAAAGTTATACAATTTTTAACTGATGAAAATTTAAGTGGTGGAACTCAAATAGAAATTACTCGTAATAATGGACGTTATGTATTAACACATAAGAATAACAAAAAAGTAACCAATGAATTTGTTAAAATAACAACTGACAGCCAAGGTCATATCATTAGCACTTCTGCGGTAACTGCTTCGGATTTACCATCACATACGCACGATATCACCGACATTAATAATTTGGAAAATGCATTGACTGGTTATGCTAGCATCAATACCGTAATATATGCTGGTAGTGGCTTAACTGGAGGCGGTTCATTGTCGGGTGATGTTACTATTAATTTAAGTGGTTCTCCTGTGTCTCCAGGCACTTATAATACAGTTAAGGTTAACCAACATGGTATTGTTGTTAGCGGTACTAATGTTGAAGGCTACAATGGTAAATTAACAGAAGATATAACCGCAACAGATGACATTGGCGGTGTTAAAAGCGGTCAAACTTTTTCGGCAGGCACTTTCATTGAAACTGTCGTTAAACAAATACTAACGAAAGAGGTTAATCCGATTGCAACATTACCACATAATACAACGATATTAGGTCGTGCTTCATTTGAATATGGTTCAGCGATTACTGATGGCATTAGTTTGGAATATAATGATGGCTATTATACGGCTAAAGAAAGACAATATGCAAATTGTGTTCCGACAAGATATGAATTTTATAGCGGTACAACGGCTGCTAATGCGACTAATTTAATTGAATCGGGAACAACAATTTCATTGTCAAATCATAAGGCAACCGCAAGTACAAGTTTAATGAACAGTGTCATTATTACTGCGCCAATTTACATTAAATCGGTTGTATATTATAATCAATCAACAGAAACGCCATTAACAAGTTTAGGAAATGAGTTCCCAAGCGTTAGCATCGCATCAGGCAGCACTCAGCATACTGCATCATATAGCGTTTATAAGAATTGGTACTATGCGTTTATGGGAAATATGAATACAATTGACGGAATAATTGCTAATTTGGATGAAACTGAAATGCTTTCGAATAGTTTTTATTCAAAGAAATTAGGTACAAATGCTGATGCGTCTACATTTAATGAAAACAATTGTGTTATCATTTGTTATCCGTCAACTGCAACTCCTAAATTATACATTAGGGGCGGTGAAGCCACTTTGACATCATCTAGCCGTACTATTACGCACAATGGATTGACATATAACATTAAATATACTGAAGGTGGTAATAGTGGTATTTCTAATATCACTTGTTCATAATAAAATATTTATTTAAAATTGATTTATGAGTAATTTCAACAATACAAGTTATACTACAAAAATGACGGTCAAAGAACCAGCCGTTGCCAATCGTTTGTTCAACAGTTATGCAGCAATGTATAATTTTGCTTCAGACGCGAACGATACGGCAATTAACGGTCTTACTTTTGCCGTTACTGAATCAGTTAATGAGTATGAAAATGGTAAATATTATCTTAAAAGTGGAGCAGGAACAAATAATGTTGTCTTTGAACGTATTTTGACTTCAAATGATGTTAAAGTTAATGACGCATTGTCAGCATCCACTAATTCAAGTGGCTTGACAATTTCATTAAAAGAAAGTGAAGTTGTGCCAGGCGTTTATAATACTTTGCACATAAATGAGTATGGCTTGGCAGTTTCGGGAACCAATAAAAATTATGGCGATATTACGTCTGCAACCACAACAAATTCAGGTGTAACAATTAATATTAATGGCGATACTATTGAGTTTGGTCATAAAGTCGGAAATGCAGTGATTAATGATGCGTTATTGAAATTTACAATAGATGATTTTGGTCATATTGTAACTACTTCTGCGGTAACTGCATCGGATTTGCCATCGCATACACATAGCCAATATATAAGTGGAATTACTTCTTCCAACAGCGGTATAACTGCTTCAAAAAACAATGGCGTTGTTAATCTTCAACATGAGGCAGGAAAACTTATTCCGTTAAGTTTTGTGAAAATTCAGACTAATGAACGTGGTCACGTCATAAACTCTTCTGCGGTGACTGCTTCAGATTTGCCATCACATACGCATACATTATCATCATTGACAGATACTGAAAATTTAATAAGTGGCGTTACTGATAGTCCAAGTATAAATTTAACTTTAACGAATAGTGTTCTTTCGGGTGATGTTACAATAAACACCGCAACAACTTATACTTTAAGTAGTGTTACTCCAGAGATTTTGAAGCAAAATATTATTTCTGCAAGTCCGCAAGGCTTGGTTGCCTTATCGTGGTGTGAAATTGATGAGGCTAACAACGCATTGATATTTTCTAATACTAATGGTAAATCGTCGATGCCTTTAAGTGGTGTCGGACGTTATACTAATTTAGTTAATGCTTTCGAAGGACCTTTTCAAATTGACAAGTTTGATGGTGAAACTGTTATTGACTTGGCAGTTCAATCAGGAATAACTCCAAACCAACCTTATCGTGAAGTTGTCTTCAATAAATATGGCATAGCAACAAGTGGCGTTTCAGATAATTGGCAATTTAATCAAAGAGTTGAAGTTAATAATAATATAAGTGCCAAACAATTTTTCAATATAATCGGTAACGATATTATTGAAAATGCTAAGAATATCTCTAATGATGAAATCGATGCGATTAATAATGTTAATTTTGGTAGTTATAACTTTAAAAGTGATGCTGTTGATATTAAACGTTATGGATTAATCGAATATTATAATCGTAATGGTTATTTTAAAGATTTATATACTCAAAATACAAATGGCTATAATAGCGTTGATATAATATCTTTGTTAGCCTTAAAATTGCAAGCGCTTACCAAAAAAACGAATGATTTAGCAGCATCTCTTTCAAGTAGAACTGACACAATAACAATTACTTTTAACCATGAAGAAGAAATAATATATTTCCCAATATCAGGAACAATTTCGCAGTTTAGATTTTATAATTTCCCATCTAATAGTAGCAGTGTTGATATGTACATTGGGAATAGTGCTACCGCAACAACGTTAGTTTATAATACGAGTGCAATGACAATCAATGCCGATTCTTTCCTTCGCTTTAGAATTGATTCTTCATTGGTTGTACCTGGTACTATAAGATGTTTTTATTTCAATAAAACTTCTACTTATCAAATAAATTAATACGATAATGCCAAATTTTAACAATACAAGTTATACTACAAAAATGACTGTTAAGGAGCCATCCGTTGCTAATCGTTTGTTCAACAGTTATACAGCAATGTATAATTTTGCTTCAGATGCAAACGATACGGCAATTAACGGTCTTACATTTAAAATTGCTAATTCATCTAATGAATTTGAAAACGGCGAATATTATCTTGTGAGTGGGGCAGGAACAAATAATGTTGTTTTTAGACGTGTTTTAACTTCAAACACTTTAAAAGCAACAGCCCCATTATCATCGGTTACTAATGCAAGCGGTGTGACAATTCAGTTAAATGAAAATGAAGTCAATGACGGTGTATACAATCGTTTTCTTGTTGATAAGAATGGCGTTATTGTTTCTGGTGATGTTATTCAGCATGGTACTGTTAAATCAGCCACTACGGTTGATGATATTATTGATGTTGAAATAAATAATAAAGTTATCCAAGTAAGCCATAAGACAAAACCAAATCTCAATGGTGGTTTTGTAAAATTCAATACTGATGGATATGGTCATATTATCAGCACTTCTGCTGTAACTGCTTCGGATTTGCCATCGCATACACATGATTATATTTCAAGTGTTACAACTGACAATGCTATTAATAAAACAGTTTCGAATAATGTTGTTACATTGGCGCATAAGACAAGCACACCTCAATCGTTAGGTTTAGTAAAAATACAGACTGATGCATTTGGGCATGTAATCAACTCAACAGATGCAGTCGGTACTGATTTACCGTCACATATTCATTCGTTCAATGAAATTACAAATAAATCTTTATTGGTAAGTGGCTTGACCGATAGTAAAACTGTAAAATTCAGTTATAACAAACGTGTAAAGGCTGATGCTGTTATTGAAGATGCATTATCATTTACCGTTACATCAACTACAGTTAATAATTTAAAGAAAAACTTAATCAAAGTCAATAATGACGGTTTGTATGCAGTAAGTTATTGTGACTTGGATTTGGGACGTAATATGCTTATCTTTGCAAATGCAAATGGAGTATCATCTATTTCATTATCTAATGTCGGAAGGGATATACCGTTAAGTGCTGCGACAAATTCACCAATACAATTATCTTTGCTAAACCATCAAATGACTTTTGATTTGGAAGAAAAACAAGATGTAACGCCAAACGGAAACTACAACTTAATGAAATTTGACAAATATGGACTATTATTAAGTGGTTCAAACGAACCGATTCCGATTAATTCAGAATTTAAAGTTTCCGATAATTTATTGGCAAGGACATTTGAAATTACTTGTGATGAAGATTTAGTTGAAAACGTAAGTGAAATTACCGATGCTGATTTTGCAAAAGCATTAAATGTTGATGTAAAATGCTATAATTTCATTGATGACTTAATTGACAAAAAACGTTATGGAGTATTACCTAATGATTTAAGAGCCGCAGGATTGGCAAATTTAATCAATGTTGATTCTAATAATAATGAAAGTGTTGACATTATTTCATTTCTATGTTTAAAGACTGAATATTATAGCCGTTTGGTAAAAAAACAACGTGA
>Ga0256407_10002593_pt1 | contig 34250 bp, 36 predicted proteins | sample RumenRJG_04DNA_FD_193489 | JGI IMG/M metagenome (GOLD analysis project Ga0256407, IMG submission 193489) | Bovine rumen microbial communities from Lethbridge, Alberta, Canada - RJG_04 | ecosystem: Host-associated > Mammals > Digestive system > Stomach > Rumen | place: Canada: Alberta...
TTAATTGTTGTATGAATAATGAACCGTCTCTTAATGAATCTTGGAAAAATTTGTTATTATCCAACAATGTTGCTTGATCTTTATTGTTATTGTAGTATGTCAAGTTACAATTATTTGCTAAGAAATTTTCAAATGCAGCATATTTTTCATTAATTTTTCCTGCTTTAGTTTTTCCTGCTTTAATTTCATCTTCTGAAATTTCAGTACCTGTCAAACATTTGTATACATTTAATGCATCTGCTTGGTTTCTAACTACATATTTACCATATTTATCATTTACCAAATATGCTCCGGTATTTCCGTTTTCTGCTCTTAATTGAGCATATGATAAATCTACTCTTGTTTGTGCTGATGATCCGAAAATTCCAAATGTCAACTTTCTGTTATTCATTGCTCTTGAAAATCTTTCTGCGAGCGCTTGTGTCTTTGTACTCAATGCCAACTTTCTTTGGTTAATCATTTGCGCTCTATATTCCAAATCACTCTTTTGTGCTGTTAAAAGTAACAACCTTGCTTGTGATGATGCTAAACCCATAACTTACTCCTTTATTTTCACTTACCTTGTATTCCATGTATCGGCAAGCCTTTCGCCAAACTTTAATTTTTTTATTCTCTCATGTTACAATTTCGTTACAATTCCTCAAACGCCCTGATAATTAGTGTTTTATAAGATACATAAAGTTATTATTTGGTAATAAAAAAGACCTGATATTTCAGGTCTTAAAATTTATAACATGTAAAAAATATTTATTTTTCAGTTAACGATTTTCTTTTGTTATGTTTTACGGAATCTATAAATGCCCAGCCAACAATAACCAATCCTGTTAAGCCTGTTATAACTTCAGGAACTTCAATTCTTGTAGATAGAAACATGATTATTGATAAAAATCCTATCGCCCAAAGAGCACCATGTTCAAGGTATAAAAATTCTTGTAATGTTTTCTTTTCGACCATATACAAAGTCAAAGAACGTACAAACATTGCACCGATTGCAAGACCTATTGTAATAATTATAATATCTTTACTTATTGCAAATGCCCCCAAAACACCGTCTAGAGAAAAAGAAGCATCAATTAATTCAAGATAGAGGAAGCCGACGAATCCGAGTTTAACGGCATTACCGGTTGCAGCAGCCTTCTTTTCTTCGATTTTTTCCAAAGTATGACTTATTCCGTCGATCAAAAGATATAAAATAATGCCCCAAATACCTGAAATAGTTATATTTAACTGTTCATTTGCAGGTGCATGCATTTGTACTATCCATACGAGAATTAATGTCATAACAACTTCTATTGATTTAATAGAATGAAGTTTTTGAATAACCGATTCAATCGGACGAATCCAATGAACTTCTTTATGCTCGGAACAAAAATATGAAGAGAACAACATGAACAAAAATGCGCCGCCGAATGTTACAAGAGGTGCATGACATTGTTTTAAATATTCTGTGTATTTATCAACATCGTTAATTGCAAGTTGAGTAACGTTAAATAGTGAAAGCCCCGAGAAAACAGATACGACAATTATCGGGAATAAAAATCTCATACCGAAAACAGCAATCAAAATACCCCATGTTACAAAACGATGCTGCCATTTTTCAGTCATTTTTTCAAGTTTCATAGCATTAACGACTGCGTTATCAAAAGACAATGTTATTTCAAGGATTGAAAGAAACAACACAATAAAAACACAAAGTAATGCGTGTTCAGGGTGTTTTTGAACTCCCCACAAATACGCTGCCAATACTCCAATTATAGTGACAAATATAGAACCTTTAAAATGTTTCAACATAAAATACCTTCTTTCACGAAAATTATACCAAAAGAATAAGCATAATATATATTACAATCTTGCATTTTTAATAAGAAAATATAATAATTCTCTTATTAAAGGGGATATTTTATGAGAATTAAAAAGTTATTAGCAGCAGCAATATTTATATCAACAGGTCTTTTATACGGAGCGAATCCTTCTTTTTCGGCAATGCCGAAGAATGCCGCTCAATTATATTATTCACAGGCTTGTAATGAAGAACAAAAAGGAAATTACGAATCCGCTATTGAAAAGATGAAAAAGGCAATAGAATTAAAAAATGACAATGCGCTTTATTATACAAAAATAGCAGGATTATATTCCTCAAACGGAGAATGGAGCAAGGCTTTAGCGGCATACAAAAAAGCGGCGAAACTTCGCCCAGATGATTCCTTCTTGTATATAAGCATAGGAAATCTTTTGCAGCAGTTAAACGACTACAAAAATGCTTACGAAGCGTATTCTCAAGTTTTGCAACTCGCACCCGATTACAAATATAATTATCTCAATCTTGCAAATGTTCAAATGCAATTAAAAGATTACAAAGGTGCCATTGAAAATTACAATGTATTTCTTGTAAATTATCCGAACAACCTAGATGCAAGAAAGAACCTTGCCTCGGCATATTCGTTAACAAACGATTTTGAAAATGCGGCACATCAATATGAAACAATTCAACAAAAATTTCCGAACGATTTCAATGAGAATGCCCAATACGGCTTAACTTTAGTCAAAACAGCACAATGGGACAAGGCAAAAACCGTTCTAAGTAAGGCAATAAAAGAAAACCCCGAAGATGCCGCATCAATTGCGAACTTGGGTATTGTTAAACAAAAAACGGGAGATACCGAAGGCGCAATAGCAGAATTCGAAAAAGCTCTTTCCGTACAACCTCAATTCGCTGAAATTCGTCTTGAATACGCAGATACACTTCTTTCAGCGGGGAAAGACGATAAAGCACTTGAAGAATACAAAACGTATATAACTTCTAACTTAGACAATACAAGAGTTTATAATAACATTGCTCTGATTTTGGAAAAGCAGCACAAGTATAAAGATGCAATCGAGTATTTGCAACAAGGTCTCTTAAAGAACCCGTCCGATAACTCTTTAAAGATGGAACTTGCAAGATGTTACCACTTTGAAAAAGAATATACAAAAGCGATTGAATTGTATAATGAACTTCTTACGACAAATCCGAAAGACAGAACTTTAAAATATAACAAAGCGCTTGCTTGTCATGCGGCAGGAAAATACGAAGATGCAATAAGCATTTATTCCGAATTGTATGAAGAAACATCAGACGAAAACATAAAAGTATATCTTTCAAAGGCATATCTTACCGAAGGTAAGAAGTTTGCAGAAGCGGGAAGTTACAGAAAAGCGATTAACGATTATGAAAAAGCGCTCAGAATTAACAAAAACGATGCAGAATTATACATAGCACTTGCAAAATCTTATGATGCACTCGGTTCAAAAACAAAAACAATCGAAAACTATGAAAAAGCGATTGAAATTGACCCCGAAAATAAAAATATCCCGAAAGAATATGCAAAAATTCTCGTCAAGTACGATAAAGAGGAAGATGTAAAACAGGTTGTAGAAAATGTTGTATCTTCCGAAACCGTTTCAAACGAAGATAAAGTTGCAGCAATTGCTTTTGTCGGGGAACAATACTACAACAAAAAAGACTATAAAAATGCAATTGTTGAGTTTGAAAAAGCAGTAAAAATAGAGCCGAATAACGAAGCGATTCTCATTAAACTAGGAAATTGCCACAAGCATTTCTCGGAAAACGAAAAGGCTTATGAATATTATCAAAAGGCTTTGGAAATCAATTCTAAAAATGCCGATGCACTTTTCAATTCAGGATTGTGCCTTGCTGATTTAAACAAGCCGAAAGAATCTTTGGAAGCCTTCAAAAAAGTTGTTGAGATAAAACCTGATTATGCATACGCATACTATGCATTGGGACTTTCATACGAACGAGATAAAGATTGGAAAAATGCAATCGGCAGTTATGAAAACTATGTAAAATACACTCAAGATACAGAGTCTAAAACATCTGTAACCAAAAAAATCGAAAGTTTAAAAAGCGAACATTTAACAGAAAAGAATGAATAAGTTAAAAATAATATTAATATTATTGATGGTAATGCTTACGAGCGGCTGCACAAAAGCATTTATTTTGATGAAGTCTGTTCCTATCACCCCTCAGAATGCTGAAAATTATGAGCAAAGATTTAAGACGGGACAAAGAATTTATTACGCCATAATCAAGCAAAAAGACTTCAAAGATGATGTCATAAGAGTTCAAATTATGAAAAAAAACGACAAGATTGAAACTTTGGGTTATTCTATTGTTTGGGCAAAAGACATAGAAATAGATCCGTCTAAAAGGTACTATTCCAACTATTTTACTATTTCAAAAGGCGGATTGTATTTAATGAGAATTTTTGAACTCAGAAGAACAGATAAAGCACTAGCCGCATACGACTTTTGGGTAAGCGAATAATGTTGGGGAATATAAGATTTTTTATAAATAAACTTTTTTCATCAAAATATATTGTTACGGGACAATGCCGTCAATGTGGGAATTGTTGCAGAAATATATTGTTTTATGTCGGCAAAAATGTTGTAACAACAGAAGAACAATTTGAAAAAATGAAAGAGTTCGACAAAAAATACAATAATTTCTACATATCTGGCAGGGGTGAAAAAGGGGAACTTCTTTTTGCGTGCAAATCATTGACACAAGAGGGAAAATGCTCTGTTTACCGCTTCCGCTCACTTCATTGCAGATTTTATCCGATTATTTCTCAAAAATTTGTGTATAAAGGCGGGCAAACCCTAGACGGCTGCGGATATAAATTTGAAGTTAACAAAAAATTTAAAGATTATATTAATTAAACACGGTGCAAAAATTTGCACCATACGGACTAATTGATGTTTGTAACAATTTATTTACAAATCTTTTCACCTGTTACACCTGTTATATTCCTTATATGGTAAGGGTTGCGGGATTTTTAAAATGTGTCATATTAAAAATAGGACTGTTTAATTTTTGAAAGAAAGGAATTTTTGATATGACAAAGTGTACCATTCCATGGAATAAAGAATTTGATAAAGATAAAAAGTATATTTGGATATCGGAAACGGGAAAAAATACCTGTGAAGAATGCAAAAGTCTTGACGGAAAAATATTCACGGGTGACAAAATCCCCCTTCGTCCCCACCCTAATTGTAAGTGTGAAGTGAAGGAATATTCAAATGAAAACAATTCCTCAATAAATAAAATTACAGAACCTGAAAATACAGAATTGAGTGTATTAAAACAAGAAGCAGAAGAACTTGAAAGAAAAGTTACGGTTTTGAATGCCAAAATTATTCAAACAGAAGCCATTGATATTGAAGAAAATTATGACAAGGAACTTGAAAAAATAATTGAGGATTTTACAAAAGTAAAGCAAAAAACAGAAGTATTAGAAAATTTAAAAATCAATATACCAAATATAACTATTATAAATGAAATAATATCAAATATTAAAGAAGGAATACAAAATTTAACACAAAATCTTAAAAATAAAAAAAATAATACATTAAAAAAAATATTTGAAAATTCTGACAAAGAACAATTTGATATGGAAATAAAAGCAGGAAAATTTCTTTTAAATAATCCAAATGCAGCGGCTTTATGGGATATTTCTTCAAGTAAATTTCAAAGTAAATCTGCACAAAAATATATAATGTTAAACGGACAAACTGTCGAAAAAGTTTCCGATTTGAATGACAGACATTTGGAAAAATTTATAAGAAACAAATTGGAAGAACAATTGCAGACAAAAGATGCCCGAGGCATTTTCTTTGATGATAACAGCAGTCTTTCAAAAGAAATTATCCAAGATAACAAGTTCCAAGAAAAAATTAAAGAAATAGTAAAAGAAAACAAAAATAAACTTATTTTTAAACGGATAGCTGATGATACATCATTTGGCGGTTTTTCGAGTAAAGATTTAAGAAATGCTCTTGGTAATGTTGATATAACAGATATTTATATTGACAATAAATATAATCTGTGTGCATTAGTTATAGATACTTACGATTTTAACAAGAATGATGATAACCCTATTGTGCAAAAAGCAAGAGAATATCAGGAATTAAATGAAATAGAAAATTATTATTTAATTATTCCGATAAAAATTCCTCTGAAACAATGGAAGCATTATTAGAAAAAATTTTTGTAATTAAGATATAATGTAATTATGAAAAAAATAAATATATTCGTTTTTATTGTTTTAAATATATTTTTTTTACCCCCTGCTTTTGGTCTTTTGGGCGTAAGAATATTAGGAGATATAATTTTTGATGATAATAACTATATTTTGTTGTTTTTCCTGTTTCTGATTTTAATACCGTTAAAATTCTCTATATTTCCTGTTTTTTATAAAATCACCAATAAAAATAATATAATTATTCCATTTTTTACAAAAATGAAAAATTTATTTTTCGCTACTAAAATTCTTTTTGCAGCATTAATAACAGATATATTGTCAATTATATTGTCAATGGTACCTATTTTTATAAGAGAATTTTCTTCATTTAAAAATTTTGGACAAATTTTTATAGTAGTGTTTATTGTTTATTATGTATCAAGTTTAGGAGGACTTTTTACAACCTATTTCTCGTTTTTAATATGGTATAAACTGACTCACAGAAATAAAACAGAGATTATCAAAAATCAGTAAAATAAAAACGGTTGATTTGTTATAAATAATTCGGTGCAAAAAATTGCACCATACCTGCTATAAATTTTTAATTATCAACTGATTATACCTTCATAAACAAATCCCTCAAGATTAGCACCTTGTCCACCAGCATCCCTCGCAAACTGTTTAAGAGCACTTAGCGCCTGACTAAATTTTGCTGCATCTTCAGCAGTACCATACTCTCTTATGACCTCTAATAATTTACCGTCATCTAGTTTCTTTTTTTCTGCACCATAAACAGGCGCACCAGTTTCTTTATCTTTTCCTACTTCCATTCGTCCTGCAGAAGTGTATGCAGCAAGGTATTTACCGTATTTTGCACGCATCGATTTATATACATTTGTTGCTTCCGAATAAGTCATGCCATTATATTTTTTACCCATTTTTTCTACTGATTCTGAAATATTCTTTTTTCTTTCAGCTTTTTCGGCAGCACTCAAATTAGGATTTCTCTCGATTACATCAGTCATCATTTCTTTCCATTTATTACGGTCAGAAGCAGCATCCGCAAAGTCTTCTGCTGAATAACCAGCCTTTTGTACATTCCATTCAGATAATTCATCATTAATGCTTTTATCAACTTCAGGATTCAACGCAAATCTGCCTTCATTTTTGTATGGATATTTTTCAGAAGAAGAAGAACTTTCTGATGTTCTTGATGTAAATAAGTTATCACCCGATAACGATTCTTTAGCATTATTTTCAAAAAGATTATTTGCAAATTTTTGTTTCAAATTATTAGAATCCTTCAATTTTGTTTCTGAATAATTCTGATTTTTTAAATCTAATTTATTGTTTTTAAGAGAATTGTTAAAATCTGATAACATGAATTCTATACCTTTCTATTAATAAAAACTGATATAGTAGTTATCGTAAAAATTTTCTGAAACTTAAAAATAAATAAAAATTCTCTCATATCATATCATATCATATAGCGTATTATAATTGGGGTTTGGAAACTTTAAAATGAGTTTACAATTCGCAACATTATTGTTTTAAGTTTGTAGGGTGCAATTTTTTGCACCGAATAAATTTTTTACTTAACTCATTTTTTACAAATTTTATTTAATTGCATTTTGACAATCATGTTAATCAAACTTTGGGGGCAGAATTTTGATACAAGCATTGTCCAAAAAGCATCTGAGCCTACCGTATAAGATAATTTCGGATTCTTTGACTCAATAACCTTTAAAATTGTTTTTGCAACATCTGATGCAAACGCTCCTTTGTAATTGTTTTGGTGGGCATTTTCAACGAGATAATTCATTTCAGCCTGATATTTTTTCTGACTTGATTCGGGAATTGATTCAAATGAGGCAACATTTTCTCTTGCTGCTTTGTTCCAAAGAGGGGTTCTTATAACTCCCGGTTTTATTGAAACTATTTTTATATTATCGTTTCTGAGTTCGTTAGAAAGGCTGTTTATCATAATATCAGTTGCTTTTTTTGACGCACAATACGGAGCAAGAAAAGGAAATATACCGCTTGATGCCATAGAACTTATGTAAATTATTTTTCCTTCGGTTAAAAGCGGAAGAAATTTTTGTATAACTGCAATTGTTCCGAAAGTATTAATTTCAAACTGTTCTTTAAGTCTTTTGACAGGTATTGACTCCATCGGACCGCCGACCGCAATTCCTGCACAATTAATTATTGCGGTTAAATTTTTAGCCTTTTTTAAAACAAACCAAAATGCCTTATCAATTCCACCCGAGTTTGTTACATCCATATAAACACCGCTTATATTAGGATTTATTTTTTCAACTGCAATTTTATCCGTCTTTTTTCTTATGCAGGCAAAAACTTTATACCCTTTAGAAGCAAGTAACTCTGCCGTTTCTTTTCCTATACCCGAAGATGCACCCGTTATTAATACTGATTTATCCATATTTTTTACCAAATCTTGTAATTAACAATATAATTTATATTTATAACAAGTCGTAAACTTTTTCAACAATAAAAAATAACCGTGTATAATCAGAAAAAAGGAGAAAAACTATTACTTTTTTAACTAAAAAAACGGGAAAAGAAGGCGAAGATATCGCAGAAAAATATCTTGTCGAAAAAGGTTACAAAATACTCGGCAGAAACGTAAGATTTTCAAAGGAATGCGAAATTGACATAATTGCAAAAGATAAAAATGAAACCGTTTTTGTAGAAGTTAAAACACGAAAATCATTAAATGCAGGGCACCCTTTTGAAGCAATAGACAGAAGAAAAATCGAAAAAATATATCACGGCGTTTTAAAATACATAAACGAAAATAATATCAATAATTGGAGAATAGACGCTATTTCAGTTATCGGTACAACGTCTCCCAAAATCGAACATTTGCAAAATATCGGCATAGACTGATAAAAAATATTAAATTATTGGTCTTTTATTTAAAAATATTATAAAATTAGATAATCGGAGTATTTTATGAAATTCTATACAAAATATCTTTGGGTACATACAAAAAACATACACGATTATCTAAATATTACCGCTGATGTCGAACAAGCACTCTATGAGAGCAAAATCAAAGATGGAATGATTTTAGTCAGTGCAATGCACATTACGGCTGGTGTGTATGTCAATGATGCGGAAAGCGGCTTGATTGAAGACATTGAAAAATGGCTTGAAGATATTGCTCCGTACAACATAAATTATAAACACCACAGAACAGGTGAAACAAACGGCGATGCACATTTAAAAAGTTTAGTAATCGGTCATGAAATAATTGTTCCCGTAACCGACGGACAACTTGATTTCGGCACTTGGCAGCAAATATACTATGCCGAATTTGACGGACAACGTGACAAAAGAATTTTGATAAAGGTTATGGGCGAATGAAAATAAAACTTGAATCAGTACGAACTGTTGAAAGAAGAGAAATTGAACTCTGGGTAGCATGTTCCACAAAACCCAATAAAACCATTCTTTTAGTCGGAGTTTTTCACGGGGACGAACTACAAGGCGAATATTTAATAAGAAAATTTCTTGATAGCGTAAAATCAGAGGATTTGAAGAACAAAATTCTTGCAATTCCCTGCTTAAATCCTGACGGGAAATACTATGTAACACGCCAAAATGCGAATAAAGTTGATCTAAACAGAAATTTTCCCACAAGAAACTTTGAAGTTTTACCAAAAGAAGATCCGTATTACGGCGGATATTATCCCGCAAGCGAGATAGAAACCCGTTTTATAATCGATGTTGTCGAAAAATACAAGCCTCATTTTATTTTAACAATACACTCCCCATACAGAGTTGTTAATTATGACGGTCCCGCATTAGAAGAAGCAAAGAGAATTTCAGAAATTACGGGATACCCTGTTGAAGAAGATATCGGTTATGCTACTCCCGGAAGTTTTGGAACTTATATGGGAAAAGAAAAGAATATTCCTATAATCACTCTTGAGCTTCCTGATAATGACTCTTACGATAAACTTTGGAAGGACAACAGTAAAGTGCTTAATTATTTGGCTTTCGGCTACTAAATTTATTTGTTTTGTACCCGATTTGCTACACAAAATATTTTATGTTATTATTTTCAAGCAGATTTATATAAGGATAAAATTAATGATTTCAGTAAACGACTTAAAAACAGGATTAACTCTCGAATTAGATAACGGTTTATGGTCTGTTGTCGAATTCCAACACGTAAAACCCGGAAAAGGCGCAGCTTTTGTTTGGACAAAACTTAAAAATGCCGAAAAAGGAAACGTAATTGAAAGAACCTTCAGAGCAGGCGAAAAAGTTATGAAGGCACAACTTGATAAGAGAGAAATGCAATACCTCTACAAAGAAGGTAACGATTACGTTATGATGGATTTGGAATCTTACGAACAAATGAACGTAACAGGCACTCAAATAGGTGACGGCGTTAAATATCTTAAAGAAAACATGAATGTTGTTGTTCTTTTCCATGACTCAAGAATTATCGGTATAGATATTCCGAACCACGTAGAACTTGAAGTTGTTGATACACCTCCTGCAGAAAAGGGTAACAGCCAACAAGGAAGCACAAAACCTGCAACACTTGAAACAGGTGCAGTTGTTCAAGTTCCTTTCTTTGTATTAAACGGTGATATCATCAGAGTTGATACAAGAACAAACGAATATCTTGACAGAGTATAGGACTAAATTATGAATTTTGAAGTAGATTATATAAAAAAATTGGCTAAAGTATTAGCCGACAACAATTTGACGGAAATGTCGCTTGATAGCGGTGAAGGTGCAATTGTTTTAAGAAGAGAAACTCAAAACAACGTTCCTGTTGTAAATGTTACTCCGGCACAACCCGTAGTACAACAAGTTGCTCCTGCACAAACAGAACCTGTTGCCGAAAAGAAACCTGTTGAAGAAGATTTATCTAATTACAAAAAGATTACTTCTCCCATGGTCGGAATCTTTTATGCGGCACATTCTCCCGAAGAAGCACCTATCGTTAATGTTGGCGATACTGTTTCAAAAGGGCAAGTTGTTTGTATAATTGAAGCAATGAAATTGATGAATAAGATAGAATCTGAAGTTTCAGGTAAAATTGTAAAAATCTGCGTTGAAAACGGAACAGCCGTTGAATACGGTCAAGTTCTTATGTATGTGGAATAAGTACTCGATTTATTGAAATTAAACAAAATATAAATCAATATATTGATACAAGGCGGGGATTTATAATGTTCAAAAAAGTTTTAGTTGCAAACAGAGGTGAAGTTGCAGTTAGAGTTATCAGGGCTTGTCGGGAAATAGGAATCCCGACGGTTGCCATATATTCGGAAGCAGATGCTGATTCACTTCACGTAAGTTTAGCAACCGAGGCTTATTGTATAGGACCTGCGGAAAGTTCAAAAAGTTATTTAAAAATTCCAGCAATAATATCTACAGCACTTATTTCAGGTGCAGATGCAATTCACCCCGGATACGGATTTTTGTCTGAACGTGCCGATTTTGCCGATATATGTAATGCTCACGGTATTAAATTTATCGGACCGACAGGCGATGTCATCAGGAAAATGGGTGACAAGGCTCAGGCAAGAGAAACCATGAGAAGTTATGATATTCCTCTTATCCCAGGTTCAGGAATTATTGACGATATAAACAAAGCAAAAAAAATCTGCAAAAAAATGGGTTATCCTGTAATCGTCAAAGCAACTGCGGGCGGTGGCGGAAAAGGAATGAGAATTGTTAATCACGAAGGTGAACTTGAAGAAAATATTTTTCTTTGCAAAACCGAAGCACAAAAATTCTTTGGAAACTCTGCCGTTTACATTGAAAAATATTTGAAAAACCCAAGACATATTGAAGTTCAAATTCTTGCGGATAAATTCGGTAATGTAATTTATCTTGGAGAAAGAGATTGTTCTATCCAAAGACGTCACCAAAAATTATTGGAAGAAGCACCTTCTCCCGCAGTTGGAGAAAAAGTTCGTGAAAAACTCGGCAGAACTGCCGCTAAAGTTGCAAAGGCAATTAAATACGAAGGTGTCGGAACTGTTGAATTTCTCCTAGATGAAAACAATAATTTCTATTTTATGGAAATGAATACAAGATTGCAGGTTGAACACGGTATCACCGAAATGATATCAAACGTTGATATTGTAAGAGAACAAATAAACATCGCAGCAGGGAAATCTGTTTCCATAGCTCAAAGAGACGTTGAAATCAGAGGTCACGCAATTGAATGCCGTATTAATGCTGAAGACCCTGAAAGAGGTTTCATGCCCGCTCCCGGACAAATCAACGGCTATGTTGCACCCGGTGGATATGGTGTTCGTGTAGATTCTCACGTATATTCGGGATATACAATTCCTACATACTACGATTCAATGATTGCGAAATTAATCTGTTGGGCTCCAAACCGTGAACAGGCAAGAAGAAGAATGTATCGTGCTTTAAAAGAATACGTTATCACGGGTGTAAAAACGACTCTGCCTTTTTATCAAGATATAATTGAAGACCCCGTGTTTACAAAAGGAAAGTTTGATACAGGATTTTTAGAAGATTACCAAAACAGAAAAAACAAAAAAGATTAACATTAAAAATCAAAAAGCAGGGAATTAAGTTGAAAAAAACAATAATTTTCTTTCTAATTTTATGTTTTATGCTGAATTTCGGTTCTTCGGCATATTCTGCCGTATGGAGAGGTCATGCCGAAAAAACCGATACAATCCCTGAAAAACAAGAAATTTTTACAGGTGAAACTGCAGTCGTTGAAGAAAAAAAAGAAATCAAAATGGTTGTTTCACAGGTTCTTTCAACAGGTCTTACGATGGAAGGGGACGAATTTTTTGCAGAGATTACAAATGACGTTGAAGGTAAAGGTGGTGTTCTGCTCCCTGTCGGAACAGTTGCTCACGGTTATGTCAGAAATATAGTTGACCCCAAAAGAGGCGGACGTGACGGATGGATTGAATTATCTTTTGACTCTCTTATTACCCCTGACGGAAGAGAAATTCCCGTAAAAGCATCAATGACAACAAAGAACACTCCAGCAAAAGCAATTGCAAAAAGTGTCGGAGTAAGTACGGGTTATACCGTTACAGGCAGTGTTGTCGGCGGATTTACTATGCTGAATTTATTCGGATTAGAAGCAGCTATTGCAAGCCACGGCTACACAATTCTCGGCGGTGCTGCCGCAGGTGCTGTTATGGGACTTACAATGAGCCTTATCAGAAAAGGAAAAAATGTCTTAATTTCACGAGGTGACGAAATAAAGGTAACTTTGCAGACTAATGTTGAATTACCCGTTATGGATAAAGAGGCATTAAAACCGAAAGAAGTTTTCTATGATGGCTTAGATGTTAAAATTGATGATATTTGGCTTGTAAAAGACCCTTTTGGAGTTAGAAATACCTTTCAACTGACCCTTGATATCACAAATAATTCTGACCAAAATTTTTCAACATTTACCATTGCCGTTGTAAATGATTTACACAGAAAATACTATCCTTCTTTATTTTACAAAGATTCTATTTCCTTTTCCGATATGAAAAAAGGCTCGCACGTAAAAGGAAGATTGTATTTTTCCGTAGATGACCCAAAACGCAGACATTGGCTTGTATTCTATTCAAAAACAACAAGAAAACCGCTTGCAAGAATTTCTCTTGATAACGTTAAAAAGGAATTAAACGTAAATTTCGACAAGAGAAGAAAAAAGCATAAAACCAAAGAAAAAAATTAGTTGTTTTTGTATGCTTTTGATTCTATTAAAACAGATAATACCGCAATATCAGCAGGTTTAACTCCGCCAATTCTCGAGGCTTGACCGAGAGTTACGGGGCGGATTTTTGCAAGTTTTTCTTTTGTTTCTGTTGAAATATGCTGAATTTTCATATAATCAATATCATCAGGTATTCTTATCCTGTCTGCTTTTGATGATAACTCAACCTGTTCGTATTGTCTTTTTATATAACCGTCGTATTTTAGTTTTACCTCTACTTCTTCCGCAATATCATCAGAGAGATTAAGGTCCGCTGTTTTTTGATTTAATAATTTTAAAGTTTCGTAAGTAATATTTGGTCGTTTTAAAAGTTCCGCCATCTTGATACCGCCCGAAATATTTTCTCCGACTGTCGCAAGAATATTATTAACTTCTTCCGTTGCGGAAATTTTTTCTTCTTTAAGGCGTTGAAGTTCGTTTTCTATTGTTTCTTCTTTTATCTTAAAGCGATTGTATCTTTCTTTACTTATTAAACCGTTTTTGTAGCCAATCGGAGTCAATCTTTCGTCGGCATTATCTTGTCTTAAAATAAGACGGTATTCCGAACGGGAAGTGAGCATTCTGTATGGTTCATCAATATCTTTTGTAACCAAATCATCAATTAAAGTGCCTATATAAGAAGATTCTCTAGACAAAATCATAGGGTCTTTATTTTGAATATAATTAACGGCATTAATTCCCGCAACAAGACCTTGAGCCGCCGCTTCTTCGTATCCGCTTGTACCGTTAATCTGCCCCGCAAAAAACAGACCTTTAACATTTTTACTCATTAAAGAATGCGTGGTTTGAACGGCAGGAACATAATCGTATTCAACCGCATAGGCCGGTTTTATAATATGGACATTTTCAAGCCCCGGAAGAGAATGGAGCATTTTTATCTGAATGTCTGCAGGCAAACTCGTTGAAAAACCCTGAACGTAAATTTCATAAGTATCTTTTCCCTCAGGTTCTAAAAATATGTGATGAGAGGGATTGTGTGCAAATCTTTTAATTTTATCTTCTATAGACGGGCAGTAACGTGGACCTTTTCCGTGAATAAGCCCTGTGTACATAGGTGATTTATCAAGATTATCCTCAATGATTTTTTTCGTTTCATCGGTTGTTTTTGTGAGGTAACAGGGGTACTGTTTTCTAACAGGTCTATCAGGCAGAAAAGAAAAATGATGAAGTTTTTCGTCCCCCGGTTGAATTATTGTTTTTGAATAATCAATAGTTCTTCCGTCAACTCTTGCAGGGGTACCTGTTTTAAGACGACCGATTTTTATTCCGAGTTTTTCGAGAGAAGAGGATAAACCTGTTGCATTAGCCTCACCCAGTCTGCCAAAAGGTGCCGATTGCAAACCTACCCAAATTCTTGCTTCCAATGATGTTCCTGTTGTGAGTATGATTGCGGGAGCAAAATATTCAAGACCGAATTCATCTTTAAAGCCTTTAATTTCTCCGTTTTCACAAATCAATTCCTTTGCGGTGCATTGTTTAAGAGAAATATTTGGTTCGGATTCAAGTAAGTTTCTAACAAAACTTTTGTATTCTTTCTTGTCAGACTGCGCTCTTAATGCTCTTACGGCAGGGCCTTTTGATGAATTTAACATCTTCATTTGAAGATAAGTTGCGTCTGCCGCAACACCCATTATTCCGCCAAGTGCATCAATTTCTCTTGTTAAGCAAGATTTTGCAGGGCCACCGACCGCAGGATTACAGGGCATAAGCGCTATGTTATCCAAATTTAATGATACTGCGAGAACCTTTGCACCGAGTTTTGCAGCAGATATTGCAGCTTCGCAGCCTGCGTGACCTAAACCTACTACTATTACATCATACTTAAACATGTCTTTATTTTATTACAAATATCAAAATCAGATAAACATGTAATCCGTATAAAAAATCTGATTAATGTATAATTTATGTTGGTTGTTTTTTTATTTTATTATTGTTTTAATTACATCAATAGATAGATTTGGGTATTTATTATGTTCTTCTCAAAAAAGAAAAAATATGATTTTATTTTTGGAATAGGTGAGGCTTGTTCATGTTCTTCATCTTTAAGAAGTGCAAATTTACAATTAAGGTCGTTTCCTTTTGATTGGATTTTTGGTTCTGATTTTTTAAAAAGAATAGACATTATTAATAAGCATTTCGAAAATTTTATAACAAAAGAAAATTTGGTTTATATGGGAAATAACGGCATAGAAGAACATCTGTGCGATATATATACGGATAAATCCAACGATTTAGTTTTTAATCACGATTTTTTATCGGGAAAAAATTTTGACGAAGAATTTATAAATGTTCAAAACAAGTACAAAAGAAGATCAGACAGATTTTTTGAATATTTAAACAAATCCCAAAAAACACTTGCCGTGTGGGTTGGTACCCCGGGTAAAATTCGTGTATATCATACTGATGAAGATTTCGTAAATGGATATAAATCATTAAAAAACGGACTTAATATTCAAAATTTAGATTTGCTTGTTTTTACATATGATGAAAAAATTCCTTTTAAAAATCTAAAATATGAAAAAATCTCAGAGAATATTGAAAAATATACATTTAACTACCATTTGGCTTTTCACAAAGGTAAACCATTGGCTGATTATGTTGTTGATGACAAATTAATGAAAAAGATTTTAAAAAAATATGAACTCAATATGTCATTTAAAGAAAAATGGGAAAACTACAAGTTAAAACATTTCAAAAAAGCATAAGCCGTTTACAAAATTTAAAAAAATAATCATATATAGCAAAAAAAATTTTTTTAGGATATTTAATTCTGTTATCGAAAGGAATTGACAATGAAAATTAATAAAATTATTTCAAACTTTAATATTAAAACAGAACAAACAAAACAAAGTTTCCCGAAAACAAAACCTATGCCTGCTGATAGCGTGTGCTTTTCAAATGTTCCGCCAAAGCAAACAAATGACGAAAAATTTGTTGAATTAAGAGAAAAAATTTCTCCCGAAATGAAACAATTATATACAGAAGTTGCTTCTGCAGATTGGGATTTTTATACAAACAGTTCAAAAGAAAATTTGGAAAAATCAAATGCTGCTCAAGATAAAATGAACGATTTTTATGACGATAAAGAAATATATAAAGAAATTAAAAAAATAAATGATGCAGGCGGAGTAAAAGAACCTCATCTTCAAAAACAACTTAGAAACCTCACTACTGCTTTCGGTGACGGGATTGAGTACAAAGAAGAATTGAAAGCAATGAGAGAAAAAGAAAATGAAATTTCTCAAAAACTCAATTCATTCCAAATGACAATTGACGGTGAAAATGTTTCAAAAGCACAAATTCAAAAGATAATGGAAACAGAAACAAATCCTGAAATGAGAAAGAAAGCGGCAGATGCAAAAATTGCATCAGGTGATTTGATTGCTGATGATTTGGTTGAACTTGTCAAAATGAGAAACGAATTTGCTCAGAAAAAAGGGTACGACAACTATTTTGACTATAAAATCGCACAAGATTACGATATTCAGCCGAAAGAACTTGATAAACTCTTAGGTGACGTTGCCGCAAATACAAAAGAAGCAAACGCTAAAGTTATGTCTGATAAAAAACAAGAACTTGCGGATGCTTTCGGTATCAGACAGGAAGATTTGAGAAGTTATCATTTCGGATTGCTAACAGGTGAAGACCCTGAAAAATTAGTTAACGACGAAATTACAACAAAAGAACAAGTTGTTGAAATGTCTAAAAAAGCGTATGCAGGAATGGGCTACAATATCGACGAAATGCCGATAACTTTAGACTTGTTCCCAAGAGAAAATAAAAACACTCACGGATTTTCTTTCCCGATTGAACCCGGTAAAGACGCAAGAATTTTGGCAAACTTAACAAATAACGTTTCAAGTGTCGATACTCTTATGCACGAACTCGGACACTCGGTATTTACGGTTGAAACCGATCCTACAATTCCGTATCTGACACAAGATACAACAAGTACAATGACAGAAGCAGTAGCAATGATGATGGGTGATATGCCGAGAACAGAAGGTCTTGCAAAAGACTTGGTTTCTCCTGAAGTAAACGAAAAATTTGAAAAGTCATTGGGAAGTGAAGAAGCAACTTTCGTAGGCTCCGCAATGACCATAATCGAATTTGAAAGAGCAATGTACAAAAATCCCGACCAAGACTTGAAACAATTATGGAAAGATTTAAGCGTAAAATACAAAGGAAGAAGTGAACAAGACGAACCTACAAACGAATGGGCAACAGTACCTCACTATTTATCACACCCCGGTTATTATCAAAACTACTTTAGAGCATCATTGATAAAAGCACAATTGTATGATGCTTTGACGGATAAATTCGGAAAACTTACCGAAAATAAAGAAACCGCAACATATTTAAACGAACATTTGTTCCAATACGGCGGTTCAAAAACAGATAATGAAATTCTGACGGATATTACAGGAAAAGAATTATCGGCAGATGCTTTCTGTGAAAGAATTAACAGATTGGTTCTTGAAGAAGCAAAATAAAAACAAATCAAAAGATATAATCAGGCTATTTTAAAAATAGCCTGATTTTTTTATTAAAGTTTTTTGAAAAAATGCCGATAATAAAAGCATGTAATAATGACATCAAATAAACAATATACTAATTAGTGAGAGAAAAAAGTAGTATGGATATATCAAGGGTTTATTCGGCGGGAATCACACAACTGCCCACAAAAAAAGGTAATAGCACGGTAAAGCAATCAGACAACCGTTCTATTGCCAATCATTCCGATGTTGTTTCAAAAACAGGTAATGAAGCTATAAGAAATGCAAGTCTTGCTCTTATCGGAGCAAAAGGCGGAATTCACTCTTTACCTGACAAAAATCAATCATTTATTGACGATTTAAAAGAAAAATATTCTTACGATACTGATGAAAAAAAAGCAAAGCCTGCTATTGATAAACTTCTTTCAGGCTCACCCGAAGAAGTTAACCAAAGACTTGGACTTTATAAACAAGTTTTAGAAAAAGATGAAAATATATCCCCAATGGATTTTGTCAGTGCCTCTGCCGATTTAGAAAAGGCTCACGAAATGGGAACAGATAAACTCAAGGGTTCACCTGTTGAGCAATTAACCAAACTTGCACAGACAAGACATCTTCTTGGCCCTGGTTATCCGCTTGAATTTGCTTTGGATATGGTTGATTTAGATGCTACTTTTGATGTTGTGGTTCCTAAACCGACAGGGATAGAGGGTATATCAAGAGATATAAGTATTCATCAAAATGAAAACGCATTAAAATTCGGTGCGGATAGAGAAGGCTTTACGGGAGATATGGCAAATCTTGCGGCATCTGCTTACGCAGACCCGTCCAGACTTAAACCCGAAAGACTTAACGGTTATACTGTTGCAGATTCTGTTTCTGCCGATAACGGTTTTTCAGCAACGGCATTTATGGATAAAAACGGAAATATTGTCATGGCAATAAGGGGTTCCGATGATGTAAAAGATATGGTATCAGACCATCAAATGGTAGATAGAGCAGACCTTCCCGAACAATTTGAAAATGCAAATGCTTTCTATGAAAAATTAAGAGCCGAAAATCCAGATGCACAAATTTTAATAACGGGACACTCTTTGGGCGGTGCATTATCACAACTCGTTGCGGCAAAACACGAAGATGCTTTTGCGGTAACATTTAATGCCCCCGGAACTGCTGAAATTATTTCAAAAGAAGACGGACTTTCAGACTCAGGTAATATCTATAATATTGTGGTTGAAGGCGATAAGATTTCAAATAATCTTTCTCAACCCGGACAAACACAATTAATTTCACCAAAAACCGATAAGTACGGCAATTCTTATCACCCGCACGATATTAAAAATTTTATCACAAGAAAATAAACGATTATTATGGCAAATATAGAGTATAAAGATAAAACCGTTTTTTTTAAAACTCAGCCTGTCGTTTTTAATTTTCCGATAGGTGATGTCATTGAAAAAGAAGATATTGTTATTGTAAGATTAAATATTCCACCTGATAATCCTACAAGAAAGAATATTTTTGCACTTGATTACAACGCACAATTTATTTGGCAGGTTCAGGCTATGAAAGAAGCAGAACCTACACTTGAAGAATCAAGGTATGTTACCATGAGAGAATATTATGACGGAAACATTAAAGCGACCGATTCTAACGGATTTTCTTTTGATATAAGTTCTAAGGACGGAAAAATCATAAAATATAAATTATATTAGAATACCTTTTTTAACAAAATTGCTTATCCTTTATTTTTGACATAAAATTAAAAAAAATAAAGGAGAAAATTTATGGGTATAATGAGCGGTAAAAAAGGTATTATTTTCGGTGTAAGTAATACTAACGGAATAGCATACGGTATAGCAAAACAACTTCACGAAGAAGGTGCTGAAATTGCTTTTACTTATGCAAACGAAGCAATGGAAAAAAGAGTTCGTCCTATTGCTGAATCAATGAATGCAAAAATGATTGTCGAATGCGATGTAACAGACGAAAATCGTTTAAAAGAAGTTTTTGAAACCTACAATAATACATACGATGGCTTGGATTTTGTTATTCACGCAGTTGCATTTGCAAACAGAGAAGATTTAACAGGTGAATTTATTAATACTTCAAAAGACGGTTGGAATTTAGCACTCGGAGTAAGTGCATATTCTCTTATTGCTATATCAAGAAATGCAAGACCTTATATGAAAAACGGCGGTTCAATATTCTCATTGACATATTTAGGATCAGAAAGAGTAGTTGCAAACTACAACATCATGGGCGTTGCAAAAGCAACTCTTGAAGCATCTACAAGATATCTTGCAGATAACCTCGGAAAAGAAGGAATCAGAGTAAATTGTATTTCCGCAGGACCTGTAAGAACACTTGCCGCAAAAGGTATCGGCGGATTTGATAAAATGCTTAAAGCAGCAGTTCTAAAAGCACCTCTAGAAAGAAATGTTACACTTGAAGATATAGGGAAAACGGGTGTTTACCTTGCATCAGATTTGTCCTCAGGCGTAACAGGAGAAGTTATTCACGTTGACTGCGGCTGCCACGCAGTATATGCTTCTTACAGAGAAATTGATATTTTATCCAGAGGTACAGTTCAAGAATAATTATCAAAATATAAAAATTGAAAGCCCTTCTCTTATTTGAGAAGGGCTTCTTCTTTAAATTATCCGTCAATCAAAGATGTTGAAAACATTACAGCAGTCACCGCAATTTAATAATTCATCATCTTCCACACACCCGCAACCGCAACCCTCATCACGGCAAATTTCAGGTGAACAGCCGCAAGCACAATAATCTTCGTAGGAATACGGATTACAACTGCAATCATAACTTTCGTTTTCCAACATAACCACCTCCCGACATAACAAGAATAACGTCAGAAATAGCAATTTACATTGATAAAAAGACCTATTTTCAGAATTGTATTAAAGGATTATAAATCGATACCTTTTGATTTTAAGAACTCTACCAATTCATCAACATGTCCGTCGAATTGATATGAATCCATCCCCATATCTCTTGCACCTTGGCAGTTTGCTTCTAAATCATCAATAAATAAGCATTCTTCAGGATTTAAATCAAATTTATTAAAGAATTTTTCATATATTTTTTTATCGGGTTTACAGCATTGTTCTTGATAAGAAACCATAATACCGTCCATATATTTAAGACAATGAATATCTCTTTTAAATATTGGAAATCTTTTGCAGGCATTTGACAATAAGTAAACGCTATATCCTTTTGAATGCAATGTTTTAACTAGAGTACTCGTATCAGCATTTATGGTCAAGCAATAGTGCCAATTATCAAAAACTTCTTCCAAATCATCATAATATTTTTCAGGAAGTTTAGATTTTGCAATATTTAGAACTTCTTCTTCAGAAATTGTCCCTTCGTCGAGTTTTCCCCATTCGGGTATTTCAAATAAAGCCTTTGATATTTTATCAATTTTATCCTCATCATCGGTAAATCTTGCAACAATGTTTTGAGGATTCCACTCAATTAATACATTTCCCATATCAAAAACAATATTTTTGTAAGCCATAAAAACTCCCTTTATACATTCGAATACTTATATTTTTTTATTAAAATACTCATTTGTCAAGAAAAATAAGCCATTATTTCAATTGAATATTGATTTGAATTTTTGTTTAACGGATATTAATTATGAAACGGACGGTTATTGAAAGAGGTGTCAAAATGGATAAAGAAAATACCATTTATATGGATTTAAAAGACGGAAGAGTAACAATAGAAATGTTTCCTAATAAAGCCCCCGAACATGTAAAAAGAATTAAAGAACTTGTAAGAGAAGGTTATTATGACGGATTAACTTTCCACAGGGTTATTGAAGGTTTTATGGCACAAACAGGAGATCCTTTAGGAGACGGAACAGGCGGAAGCGGTAAAAAACTTAAAGCCGAATTTAATGACATGCCGCACGAAAGAGGAACTGTTTCTATGGCAAGATCTATGCATCCAGATAGTGCAGACAGCCAATTTTTTATCTGTTTTAAAGATTGCCAATGGCTCGACGGACAATATACAGTTTGGGGCAAAGTAACAGAAGGAATGGAATTTGTTGATAACATTAAAAAAGGTGATTCAGCATTAAACGGTTCGGTTGATGATCCTGATTTAATTGTTAAAATGACCGTTGCCGCTGATGAATAATTTCTTTTAAAAGAAATGAAAAAGCCCTGATAATTTAGGGCTTTTTTGATATTTATTAACTGCTCATCATTTCTATTGCTTGTTGTAGCAGCTGTTTGTTTGTTTGAATAAGTTTTTCAGAAACTTTTAATTGAATTTGCGCCATCTTCCAGAAGTTTATGTTTCCGCCGAGACCTGCGTTTGACATTTCAATAAGTCCGCCTCTTACATCACCTCTTCCGACAACAGGTTTTCCTGATTGGTCGGTTTCAATAAATTGTCCCGGCTTTATTTCATATAATTCTTGAGGGTTGTGGAAATTCATTACAGCAAGTTTATAAAGAGGTGTTTTGATTTTACCCTTATCTGCTTTACCATACAAAATACCGTCTTCTTTGATTTCAAATTCTTCGTATTTACCTAAAAACTTACCGTTACCGGGGTCTATCCATAATTTAATATCGGTTGTCGGAATTTGAACACTGCCGCCGTTTAGGGCACTTTCCGTAAAAATATCGGCGTCCATCGGCTTTGTTCCTTGCATAATTTCGCCTTTATCATTCAGGATATAACCTTGAACTCTTTTTCCGTCAGAGGTTTTATACATTCCTTCGCCGTCAAACTTAAATTCACCGAGTCTTGTATATGCAATTTTTCCTTTTTCGTCACGAATTACGAAAAATCCCGTACCTTCCAGATATACGTTTTCATCAGAGGTACCCGGAGTAGATTTTCCCTGCCCTGTACTTTTAAGTACCGAATCAGGTGCACAGCCGTTCATATAAGTTTTGAAATTTTGTTTATTTTCACGATAACCCGGAGTATAACAGTTCATCATGTTTTCACCGATACCGTCCATCCAGTTTCGTGTTGCAGCCTGTGTATTTACTGCATTAATAAACGCATCATTCATCCCTATTCTCCTCTGTTTTCTCTTTTATCATTTCTATTTTGTCTTTTTTGTTGTCTGTAATTCAGAGTATTATACGCAATATCTTCTCTTTCAAAAGTTTCTCTGAGATATGATATGTTATTTTTCAAAAATTCTTCTGCTGCTTTATCAGAGGGTATAAATTCTGCAGCAATTCTTCCTTCTTTATCTACCTTAATAACAGCTGAAATGTCGTTACCAAAATCGATTCTGACAGGTTTGTTGTTATTCATTGAGTCAGAAAGCATATTCATTAAAGTTCTGGATACAGCAGAACTTTTATAAACTTGTTCTGTTTCGGATATTTTATGCAAATTCAGATTATTATTGACATAAACCTCTCCGTTAATATTACAAACAAGATCTTTTCCTTTTACTGCTCTTGCAAAAAACATTGCATCATCTCTGTCCATTCGGAGAACATCGTATGAATAACTTGCTTTTATGCCATTTATTTCATCTTCAGTTATAAAATCTTCAGGATTAAAATTTGTACCTGTGGGCATAAAAGAAAGAGCATTATTAGGCAGGTAATTCAAAAAATCTTTAAAATCAATATCATCTGATTGCTTTTCTGTTTTTTCAGATGTGAGATTAATTTTTTCTTTTTCTTTTATTTGGTTAATATCAATTTTCATTTGTTTCTATTCCTTCTTGCTTCTCTTTCCGCATCTTCTTCTTCGGCCTTTTTTCTTGCAAAATGTTTTTGTACTGCGACCTCTGATAACCTTTTTAATTCTGCTGCTTTTTCTTCTTCTTTATATATTTCGTGCATTCTTTCTTTATGTTTTTCAAGAACCTTTACGTCTTTTTCTCTTTCCATCAGCTTTTGTTGTTCTTCTTTTACAACTTGTTCGGCTTCCTGTTTTTCTTGTTCTAACGCCACCGCTTTTTCATACAATGATTTTAAAAAGTTGTCGTACGCTTCGAGAAGATAAAAAGGCGCTTTCCTCATGTTTACTCTGGTTGATTCAATTTCTCTGTTATTAAGTTCAATTGCTCCTTCTATTCTGTAAACTTCTTGCTGGGCTTTTATAACTATTTGAAGTTGCTCTTCTTTTTTCCTTTTTCTGAATTCAAGTGCTTTTTGTAATCTGTATCTAAATGGCATTTTTCTTCTCAGATAATATTTTCAAAATATTATCGTATTTTCCTAAAAATTTTTATACATACGTTTGAATGAATTAAGTCATTTGTTATTTAATAATTTTTTTGTAAAAGTCAACCAAAATACTATGAAAAAATGATATAGACTACTCTTATTCTTGGTATATAATATAGTTAATAAGTATATAGTTTAATAATATAAGTAAAAGCGGATAAAATAATGGAAATAAAAACAGATAAAATCGATTTCAACGCTGATGCTGCACAAAGTTACGGTGTTTTCCAAAACGATGCGGAAAAAGATGTAATATCAAAAGTCAGTAGTGTTAATATATCATGCGGTTTTCATGCAGGTGACCCTTTAACAATAAAGAACGTACTTTTGAGTTGTAAAGAAAACAATGTTGAAATAGGTGCACATATAGGATATCAGGACTTACCCGGTTTTGGCTACCGTCCTATGGATTTAGACAATGAAGAAACAGAAGCAACTGTTTTATACCAAATCGGAGCAGTTGCATCATTTGCAAAGGCATATTCACTTTCAATAGAACACGTAAGATTGCACGGTGCAATGTATGAACGTGCTGCTAAAGATTTTGATTTTGCAATGTCTGTTGCAAATGCAGTTAAAAAATTTGATAAATGGCTTGTTCTTTATATGCCTTGCGGTGAAATTGCAGACAAAATTGAAGAATCTGCCAAAATTACAGTTGCAAGAGAATTAATGATTGATAAATTATATGATTCAAATGCAAATATAATAAATTCCGAAGAAAAACTTGATGAAGATGTAATGTTAAACAGAATCAGAACTGTTCTTCATTCGGGAAAAATCAAAATCGGAAATGGTGAATTTTTGGAAGTAAATTGTGATTCTTTCCATTTTGATTCGAAAGATTCAAAAACTTCCGAATTATTAGATAAAGCAAGAGAAATAGTAATCCCGTCGCCTTATAATTTCAATAAGGCTGCATTATCGGGCTGGACAGAATTAAGAGTGTAATTTATGAAATCTTTAAGAAAAATATTTAGAATGCCTAAAGAGGCAGTTTGGCTACTACCCGGACTTGAAGTAAAAAGATGGTTTTTATTCTTGATTGCGGGAACAATCGTTGCAACTATCGGTTTATGTATTCTCATGGATTTAAAACCGATTTATAATCTTTTAACACTTACAATGAAGGTAGGCTCATCAGGTTTTATTCCGAGTTCTTTAATTGGTATAGTGTTCATTTTTGCAGGTGCATATATCTTTCTTAAAGGTTGGAAACACGCAAACTACTCAATTTTAAATCTTAATGATGATAGAGACAGACACGCTGTTCTTGAAGATTTATACAGAAGAAGAAAACTTAATCATGGACCAAAAATTGTAGCAATTGGCGGCGGAACAGGTCTTTCAACACTTCTCAAAGGCATAAAGAGAATAACAAATAACATTACAGCTGTTGTAACAGTTGGTGATGACGGAGGAAGTTCAGGAAGATTAAGAACTGAAATGGGTATATTGCCCCCTGGCGATATAAGGAACTGTATTGCTGCTCTTGCAGATGATGAAGATTTGGTTACCGAATTATTTCAATACAGATTTAAAACAGGGCAAGACTTAGGCGGTCACAGTTTCGGAAACTTATTTTTAACTGCAATGTGTGAAGTTACGGGAAATATGTATCAAGCAGTTATAGAATCCTCAAAAGTTTTATCAATCAGAGGAAGAGTTCTTCCTTCAACCCTTGACGATATGAAACTTGTTGCAAGAATGGAAGACGGTTCAATAATTAAAGGCGAATCCGTTATCCCCGAATCAGGTAAAAAAATTGAAAGACTTTTTACAGATCCCGAACATTGTAAACCACTCGATGAAGTTATTTCTGCAATTAAAGATGCAGAATTAATCATTTTAGGTCCCGGAAGTTTATATACAAGCGTTCTTCCGAATTTGTTAATTGAAGAAATCGTAGATGCAATTGAAAAATCAAATGCTTTAAAATTATACATTTGTAATGTTATGACTCAACCCGGCGAAACTGACGGTTTCTCGGTTTCTGACCACATACAAACAATTCTTAATCACGTTAACAACAGAAAAATAATTGATACCGTCCTTGTAAATAATCATCTTCCCGAAAATATGCTTGATAAGTATAAAGAAGAAAATTCATTCCCTGTTGAATTAGATTATGAAAAAATTGAAAAATTGGGAATTAATATATTTGAATACAGATTAACCGATGACGACCCGTCAGGATATGTAAGACACAATCCGTCAAGATTAATGAGAGCCGTTTATTATTGGTTCAGAAAAGCAAATAAAGACAAATTAAATAATAACGATTCTCAACAAACAACAACGAAACAGTAAAATTAACACCAAAATAATACTCAAAAAATACGAAAGAGAGAAAATGGCAACTGCTTCATCAGCAAAAGCAAAGAAAACAAAGAAAGTAGTAAAACAGGCAAAAGTCAGAAAAACTGCCGGTATATACACTATGCTTAAAAATGTTTTAAAATGGCTTCAAGCCTTTTCGGGTACTTACGCATTTTTAAATATAGTTTATTGGTTTGGTATTATAACAAAAATTTTCGATAAAACATTTTTATCATTTTTATTCGCCCCCGCTTGGAGTTTTGTCGGTAAATTTTATGTATATAATTCGTCAGGAGCAAAGGATGATTTAGATTTTACAGGTCTTGTAGCAGCAATTATTCTTATTGTCATGGCAATTATTTTAAAATCTTTATGCGAATATGTAACTGATCTTGAAGAAGCCGCAAAAATCAAAGACGAAAAACGTCAGGAACGTGCAAATAAAAAAATGCAAGCAAAAGAAAACGGGACTTTAAAACAAAGATTATCAAAAACTGAAGCACAAAAAGTTTTAAATTGTCAGTTTATATTTTTACTTGACATAAGCATTAAACAAACAACGGGATTTATTCAGGAAGAGCCTTTATCACCTGAAGAAATAGCAAAGATTAAGAATAATTTTTATAATTCAATTTTAAACAATATTAATATGAATCACATTAATCAAAAAGGATATTACAGAAAAAAATTATTTTTGATATATAAAAATATGAATTATTTTGACGAATTTGTATTTTACACAAAAGAAACTTTAAATGCATTATTGCATGAATTCAGCAGACCGACTATGAGAATCGATTTTTATGTTGCTTTATGTGAATATAGACTTACCGATAACTTAAAAAACAGATTGGAAAATCTAGATACAATTGATAAATTAGGTTTAAAAAATGATTTTGTATGTACTTCTTCATTACGAGAATTGTACGAATTACTTCCCAAAAAACAGTTTGAATTTATTTCAAGAGGAGTATATAATCTTTCAAAGAATTTGAATGTTGCAATAAACGAAGAAATTTATTCATTACGTTCAACGGTATAAAAGAAATGACAGAACTTAAAATTTTAAGATTAAAACATAACAAAATTCTTCCCGAATATAAAACCGAAGGTTCTTCAGGAATGGATTTATCTGCGGCAATTGATGAACCGATTGAATTAAAACCACTAGAAAGGAAACTTATTCCGACAGGAATTAAGGTTGAAATTCCAATAGGATATGAAATTCAGGTTCGTGCAAGGTCGGGACTTTCAATAAAACACGGAATAACGTTGATAAATGCAATTGGAACAATTGATTCGGATTATAGAGGAGAAGTTTGTGTTCCTATTGTAAATCTGTCCAACGAATGTTACACAATTATGCCTGATGAGAGAATTGCCCAAATGGTTGTTTGTAAAGTTGAATACCCTAAAATAATTGTTACGGAACAATTGTCTGATACCGAAAGAGGTACGGGCGGATTTGGTTCAACAGGAAAAAACTAACCTAACAATTTAAAACCTGTAATAAAAGTTGTAACTATGAAGATTATAGCAATATACATAGTTAACTTTGTAAGTCCTGATTCTGCGCTTTTTTGAGATGAAAACAAATTTGCCATTCCGCCGATTGATGCCAAACCATCACCTTTTGGAGAATGCATCAATATTAATACTATAAGTAAAAAGGCACATATTATTTGAACTATCCAGCAAAATGTCAACATTTTTATCTCCTGAAAATTAACTTTGTTTATAGTTTATCATAAACAAAAATTTTTTTAATTAAATCATTGTAAATAATATTTTTTATAAGAAGTTTTTTTATACGAGATTTTTCACCTGATAAAAATTTTACGTTAGATTTTGAAACATCAAATGTTTCACAAACAAACTCTATCAATTTTTTATTCGCTTTATTTTCATTAGGCGGGGCAGAAACCTTTATTTTAATAAAATCATCAGTATAACCGATAATTTCATTTCTTGATGAATTAGGAGTCAATTGAACAGACAAAACAACTCCGTCTTTAGTTTCTTTAGCAAAATTTATGTTTAATTCACTCATTTTTTGTTCCTGTTTGTACATTATAATTCAAAAATTATTAAAAAGGTGGTAAATTATTAAAGAAAGTTTTAAAATATTCTCAAGGAATAATTATGAACGAAGAAACTTTAATATCGAAATTACATGAAGTATTAAGAAGTCAAAACCGTACTCAAGACGAGATTGACGAAATAGACAAAGCATATAAATTTGCATCAAGATTGCATAAAGGACAATACAGAGTCAGCGAAGAGCCTTATATCATTCACCCTTGTGAAGTTGCACTCATTCTTGCCGATTTGAGAGTTGACAAACATACCATAATGGCGGCATTTTTGCACGATATTATTGAAGATACGGATACAACTCCCGAACAGGTTGAAGAAGAATTCGGTGAAGACGTCAAAAACCTTGTTGAAGGAGTTACAAAACTTGGCAAATACCAATTCCAATCAAAGGAAGAACGCCAAGCGGAAAACTTTAGGAAAATGTTTGTTGCAATGGCAAAAGACGTTCGTGTTATATTTCTGAAACTTGCCGATAGACTTCATAACATGAGAACCTTAAATTACATGGCTCCGAACAAGCAGCAAAGAATTGCACAAGAAACGCTTGATATTTTTGCACCGTTGGCAGGCAGACTCGGTATCGGACGTATTAAATCAGAACTTGAAGATTTATCATTAAGATATTTGCACCCTGACAAGTATTTTGAAATCGCACAACTTGTAGCACAAAAGAAAACCGAACGAGAACAAACCGTTAAGATGCTTATTGAAACAATTTCAATAAATTTAAAACAAAATAAAATAGATGCTGAAATCACGGGGCGTGCAAAACATTATTACAGTATTTACAAAAAAATGAAACGCTTAAATATTGCTTTTCACGATTTGTACGATATTACTGCTGTAAGAATTATTGTAAACTCCGAGCGTGAATGTTATGAAGTTCTTGGTGTTATTCACTCTCACTTTAAGCCTATTCCGGGCAGATTTAAAGATTATATAGCAATGCCGAAAAGTAACGGCTATAAATCATTGCACACATCGGTTCTGGGTCCCCGTCAAAAACCATTGGAAGTTCAAATAAGAACAAAAGAAATGCACCACGTTGCAGAATATGGGGTTGCAGCACATTGGAGATACAAAGAATCAGGCTCCGTCAAAGCAACTTCTCAAACAGATATGCAATTTTCGTGGATGAGAAGAATGCTTGAACTTGAACAGGAAAGTTCAGGTGCAGACGATTTTGTCGAAAAAGTAAAAATGGATTTGTTCACAAATCAGGTATTTGCATTCACTCCGACAGGTGATGTTATAGAAATGCCGACAGGTGCAACTCCAATTGACTTTGCATTTAAAATACACACAGATGTCGGTTGCAAAACAACAGGAGTTTTGATTAACGGAAGAATTGCCCAACTTGATACAAAACTAAAAAACGGTGATATCGTTGAAATTTTAACATCTAAAAAAAGTGAACCGAAAATGCATTGGCTCGATTTTGCCGTTACAAAACAGGCTCAAACAAAAATTCGCCAATGGTTCAAGAAACACAAACGAGAAGAATATATTAATGTCGGAAGAAGTTTATTGGAAGCTGAAATTTCAAAAGCAGCATTTGATGAAATTCTTAAAAACGGAGAACTTCTTGAAATAGCGAAGTCTATCAATCTTTCTTCCGAAGACGACCTTCTTGCACTTGTCGGGAACGGCGAATTATCACCCGTAAAAATTATAAATAAACTCAAAAAAGAAGATGATAATACTGATGATGTCAGCAAATTCGTTTCACATCAAAGAGAACATTCAAGTAAACATGAAATTCTCGGTCTTGAAGGACTTATGTACCAATTTGCAAAGTGCTGTTTGCCTTTACCCGGAGAACCTATTGTCGGAGTAGTTACAAGAGGTAAAGGAATTTCTGTTCACAGAACCGATTGTAAATCACTTGAAAATGTACAAACAGAGCGTTTCCTTGATATTTCCTGGAACCCTGAACAAATAAAAGAAAATAAAAAGACATATATTGCTGCAATCCGTATTGATGTTGACGATAAAATAGGAATGCTCAAAGATATTCTTGCCAAAATAACAGATTGCGATACTAATATTAATTATGCCAACGTAAAATCCAACCTTTCAAAAAAACTCGGTATTATTGAATTAGGACTTGAAGTTTCGGGAATTGAGAAATTAAATTATGTCATAAATGCGTTAAAGGCAATGGAAGCGGTTCAATCAATCAAGAGAGTTCCTCTTAATTCCAACACAAGACTCTATACCCCGCCTTCAAAGAAAAAGAAAAACAGTAAACGAAAATAAAATCATAGGATAAATTATTTTCTGTTTTTTAGATTTTCTTCAAATTCTGCTAAGACATCGGCGCCGACTATTTGTTCAAGCGTTGCTCTTTTTGATAGAAAATCCGTTTCAAGTCTGTTTTTATTTTCTAGTGCACTTCTGTAATATGCATCTGCTATTAATTGAAGCTCTTGGGACGAATTTTTTACGAGTTGCAAATTTTCATATCTGTCAATAACTGTTTTTCTTGCAGTTTCAGTTGCTTTTAATGCGGTCATATAATCTATATAATTATTAATGAGCCTTTTTTGCAAATCATCAACTCTTTTAAGAAGCATTATCATGTCTGCATCTGTAACTTTTGTGTATTTATAATTTAAATCCTTGTCGTTTGTTGTCAGAGAATTAACTAAAGCACCGCTCATTATTGCCGTTGTTGCAGCAACAGGATTTAAAAAGCCCGCACCTGCCATTGAAGAAAACCCTGCAAGAGGACGAACAACTTTTTTAACAATATTTTCATCGGGTTTATCCGCATCGGGATTTGCAAGTTTGTATATTGTGAATTTTACAGTTTCACTTTTTCCGGCAGCACCCGCCCACAAAATGCCTATATCTTCAATCATTGTTTCTCTGTCTGATTCCACAATTTTGCCTATTTCTTTAGAAAGTTCCGCTAAAGATGAATCTGCATAAGACTTATTTTGAACGTGTTCATGAACAAGTTTCGCTCTCTGCTCCTCGTATGAATCTGCCTTTTTTATCTGATATTCAATTTCAGGTTCAGCACCGGTACCTAATCTATATGCTGGTTCTTTAGGCGTTGTTACCTCTTCAAGAGTTGTTTCCGCAAAAACTTGAAGTGATAATAAATTTATTAATGCTATAGTTAAAATAATTTTCTTCATTTTGAATTCATAGTTTCCGGATTAATAATTGTGTTTTTATATGCGTATTGAGTCAAATGTAATTTTGAAACCGTTTTTGCACCTGCAAGTCTTTCAAGTTCCAAATAATATTTTTTTGCTTCCTGTTCGTCGTAGTATTCTGTTAGAAGCATATCTTCATATAATGATGAAGATATTATTAATTCTGTTTTATTGTTACTTTTTAGAGCCTCAGAATAATTTTTGTTGTACAAAACAATTCTGGCTCTTGTATCTTTTAACTTATTTAAGGAGCCTTTGTAGTTATAATAAGCAGATATTATTGTATCTTGCAAACCTTCTATTGTCCCTGCAAGTTCAATTAATTCAGTGTCAGTAATTAATTCTGTTTGAGGAATTGATTTTCTGTTTAAAAAATTGTTTATGAGTCTGCCGGTTGCAAATGATGCCGATTGAATAAGCGCATCAGCACCTGAAAAAGCAGGAAGAAATGATGCTCCGTATACAACTGCTGACAAAGTTTTCGCCGCCAACGATGAGTGAAGTCTTCTCTGTCCTTCAGGAGTATTTAATTTTTGCATAGTAAACTTAATGAGTTTATTGTTATCAACAGTTGCTTTCCACAACATTTCAATATCTTCAATCTCGGTTTGCTTTTGCATTCTTATCATTTCAGATAATTCTTCTTGCTTATTTATTATTATTTTGTCGGTTTTCTTTTTAGGTATCGGAGATAATTTTACGGATTGTTTTTTCACTATGGGCAAAATCACCTCATCTGCAGCAAAAGCAGTATTTTGAGACAAAATAAAACTTATTAAAATTAATAATAAATATTTCTTCATAACAATATTTTATAGCACGTTATAAAAAATTTTTCAGTTTTTTCGGGTTATAGTTAAGAAACTTAATATGTTTAAATTGATAAAAAAAGTGTATAATTAAAACAAATTCTGAGGTGAAATTATGTATGAAGTAAAGAAAATAAAATTAAATTATTTTGAAATAGGCGGTAATGTTTTAACAATTCTCGCAGGTCCTTGTGCTATGGAAAATAAAGATGTTCTGTTTTCGACAGCCGAAGCATTAAAAAATATTACCCAAAAACTTGGTATCAATTATGTTTTCAAATGTTCATACGATAAAGCAAACAGAAGTTCAATAAATTCATACAGAGGACTCGGCATGGAAAAAGGTCTTGAACTACTTGCAGAAGTAAAAAAAGAATTTAATTTGCCGATTGTTACAGATATTCATAACCCTTCAGAAGCACAACCTGCTTCCGAAGTTGCGGATATTATTCAAATCCCGGCATTTCTATGCAGACAAACAGATATGCTTGTGGCAGCCGCAAAAACAGGAAAAATTGTAAATATAAAGAAAGGGCAATTCCTTGCTCCTGCACAAATGAAATATCTGGCGGAAAAAGTTACTGATAGCGGTAATGATAAAGTCGTTATTACAGATAGAGGAGTTACCTTTGGTTATAACAATCTTGTAGTTGATATGAGAGCAGTTCCGATTATTCAGGAACTTGGTTACCCGATTATTTTTGATGCCACTCATAGTGTACAAATTCCGGGTGGCTGCGGTTCTTATACCTCCGGCGAAAGAAAATTTGTCGCACCACTTGCAAAAGCCGCAATCGCAGCAGGAGCAAACGGACTTTTCTTTGAAGTTCATCCTAATCCCGATGAAGCATTATGCGACGGTCCAAATATGATTAATTTCAAAATGGCGGAAGAATTATTTAAAATTTGTAATGATATTTTTAATCTTGTCAGACAATAATTATATAATTATATATATTAAATATATTTGAGAGAGACAAACTATTCTTGTTTCTCTTTTTTTTGCAAGTTATAAAAAATTTAATTAATTTATTAAATTTTTTATAAAAAGTTCATGAAATTTTACAAAATTCATGATTAAAAATTTTGTTTTTTCAAAAAATTTTCAAAAAAAATTGGAAAAAAATTCTTATTTTCTGTTAAAAAAATCAATCAAAAACATGAGGGACATGAGTTAATAATGACGGGATAAAATCCCCGAAACCCATGTGGTGCATGCGTTTTGCATGTTACGAATTGTTAACATTAGTATATACAAAAAGGCAATTTTTTTCATAAACGATACTTTATATAAATGTAGAGAAGAGAAATAAAGAGAATTCGGAGAGAGAAAAATGG
>Ga0256407_10002598_pt1 | contig 34219 bp, 57 predicted proteins | sample RumenRJG_04DNA_FD_193489 | JGI IMG/M metagenome (GOLD analysis project Ga0256407, IMG submission 193489) | Bovine rumen microbial communities from Lethbridge, Alberta, Canada - RJG_04 | ecosystem: Host-associated > Mammals > Digestive system > Stomach > Rumen | place: Canada: Alberta...
ACAGAATGGATAAAGTTCCAGAAATATGCTGAAACTAATTTATAAAAAAGAAAGAGAGGAAACCTCAAATGAAAAAAACCGAAAAAAATTTGATTATTTTAACAACTTTATTTGCAACAGCATTGCTAACATCAAACATTATTAGCAGTAATGGGATGATACTGACCAACATCTTTATAGGGAAAATACAGTTGTTGGCACCCGCCGCTGTGCTTGCATATGCGTTAACGTTTTTAGCAACAGACGTTATTGGGCAAGTGTGGGGTAAAAAAGAAGCCAATTTTGCTGTAATTACAGGGTTTATAGCACAAATACTTTGCACAGCATTAATATATCTGACCCCGATAATATTCAAGCCGTGGTTTCAAGGGAGCGATACATACACAGCGTTTAACAGCCTTGGTTGGTTTACAGTTGGCAGTTTACTTGCATATATATGTTCACAATCATGGGACGTGTAAATTTTTCACAAGATTAAAAACTGGGCGAAAGAAAAATTTGGTGAACAAACGTACAACAGACACAGGTGGATTTGGAATAATGCAAGCACTATGACAAGCCAAGTCATAGACACAGTAATATTCATAGGAATAGGCTTTGGAGTTGGGCTTAGAATGAGCGGAACGGATTTAGTTGGTATTATGATTGGACAGTATTGTGTGAAGTTTGTTCTTGCATTACTTGATACTCCTATATTCTATCTGCTTACAAGAAAGAGAAAAGACAATGGCAAATGAACAGAATTTATTAAAAGGTGACGAAAAGCACAAGTTTACCCCCGAAGAAGCCTCGAAAGGCGGGAAGAGGTCAGCGGAAGCAAGAAGGGCGAAGCGTGATTTACGTATCGCCCTTGAAATGTTGCTTGAGAAAACTTATGTAGATAAGAACGGGAACGAAATCACAGGAACAACAGCAGTAGCAAGTAAATTATTTGAACAGGCAATGAAAGGTAATGTAAAAGCCTTTGAGACTTTACGTGATACAGTAGGGCAGAAGCCAGTAGAAAAGATAGAGCAGTTGCAGACTGATATAGTTATCAATCTTGGAGACGAAAATGATACAGATTGATAATGTCAACAAATGGGTGTTACCTGTATATAGAGAACACATATTGGACTACAGCCACAGGGTAAACGTCTTCTACGGCGGAGCAGGAAGTGGCAAGTCATATTTCGTGTGCCAAAAGATGATACTTAAAGCCTTGCAATCACAACGCAAGGTTTTAGTCGTTCGTAAGGTTGGACGAACAATAAAGCAGTCTATATGGGCGTTGTTCCTTGAGTTATTAACAACCAAAATGCCACAGGTACTATTGGAAAGTAACAAGTCTGATTTAACTTTCAAATTAATAAACGGGAGCGAGTTTCTTTTTACGGGGCTGGACGACGCAGAAAAAATAAAATCTATACAGGGTATCACAGACATAGTTATTGAAGAAGCGACAGAGATTACATTGGACGACTTTACGCAACTTAATTTAAGGTTAAGAAGTCCAAAGCCGAACAATCAAATACATTTGATGTTCAACCCCGTAAGCAAAGCAAACTGGGTATACAAATACTTCTTTGAGCAGAAACCTGCGGACGCTATAATTCAACAAACTACATACAAGGATAACCCATATCTGCCAGAGGAATATATTCAAACGCTGGAAGACATGCAACATAGGAACGTTGCGTATTATAATATTTATGCTAAAGGCGAGTTTGCTACACTTGACAAATTGGTGTTCCCTACATACAAGACAAGGCTTATTAACGAAGATGAATTCACCAATGAAGACGGGGTAAAAAATGCGTTGTTCTGGGTAGGGTTGGACTTTGGCTATACCAATGACCCGTCCGCTATTACATGGGGTTGGTACAGACCAAAGAAAAGAGAGTTATATATCACGGGAGAATACGCAAGAACAGGCCTGACCAATGACAAGTTAGCAGAAGTCATTACCGACTTGGGGTTGAGCAAAGAAAGGATAGTTGCGGATAGTGCGGAGCCAAAGTCTATAGCAGAGTTAAAACGCATGGGGATAAAAAGAATAATGCCAGCAGTAAAGGGAGCAGACAGCGTAAAGAACGGGCTTGACCAGTTGCAACGCTGTGATATAATCATCGACGAGAGGTGTACGAAAACCAAAGAGGAATTTGACAACTATACTTGGAAAAAAGACAAGAAGACAGGCGAGTACATAAACGAACCTATTGACATGTATAACCACCACATTGATTCGATAAGGTATGGAGTTCAACCAGTAATGAAGAAAAAAAGAACAGAAGAAGATATAATCGGAGGTGAGCACGATTTATACGTATCAAGATTTGCTTAAGATACCAGACCTTGAATCAGAAAGAATGGACTTCACAAAACGAGTAGTTGGGAGTCATAAAAACACAAGGTTATACAAGACAGCAGTTATAGCGGACGAATACAGAGCACAAAGAAACGTTACAATTACACAGTATAGGAAGTTACTATACACAGTAAGCGGACAAGCCGTGCCAGACAACTTCAGTGCGGATTATAAGTTGACATCTAATTTTTTCAATCGATTTATTACGCAAGAAAACCAGTTCCTGCTGGGCAACGGAATTAATTGGGCAGATAACGCAACGGAAGAAAAACTTGGAAACAATTTTGATACGCAGGTACAACAGGCAGGAAAGTATGCCTTGAGTGGAGGCGTATCTTTTGGTTTCTGGAATCTGGACAAGTTAGATGTGTTTCCTGTTACGGAGTTTGCTCCGCTGTTCGATGAAGACGATGGCTCGGTAAAAGCAGGAGTAAGGTTTTGGCAGGTAGACACGAACAAGCCATTAAGAGCCACACTATATGAGATTGACGGATACACCGAGTACATATGGCGTAAAGATGAACAGGGACAAGTTTTATATGAAAAACGTCCGTATGTGCTGGATATCATAAGCACCGAAGCAGATGGGCAGGAGATATACAGCGGTGAGAACTATCCGTCATTCCCGATAGTACCTTTATGGGGCAACGATTTGCACCAGTCAGAGTTAGTTGGAATGCGTGAGAATATCGACGCATACGACCTTATAAAAAGCGGTTTCTGTAACACTGTAGACGAAGCCTCGATGGTATACTGGACTATCAATAATGCTGGAGGAATGGACGAAGTAGACCTTGCAAACTTCATTGAAAGAATGCGGACAGTACATGCTACCACGATAGAAGATGACGGAGCGACGGCAGAAAGTCATACTATAGACATACCATATGCCAGCAGGGAAGCCATATTAGACAGACTGGAAAAAGACCTATATAAAGACGCTATGGCACTCAATACTGAGACAATAGCAAGTGGGGCAACCACAGCGACACAGATAAGAGCGGCGTATGAGCCATTGAACAGCAAGACAGATGATTTTGAATACCAAGTAATAAAGTTCTTACAGGGCATTATGAATGTTGCAGGTATAGACGATAAACCTACATTTACAAGGTCAAAAATCGTTAATACACAGGAAGAAGTGCAGACTGTGATACAAGCGGCTCCATACCTTGGAGACGATTATACTACACGCAAGATACTGGCGTTAATGGGAGACGCAGACCAAGCGGAAACGGTATTGAATGAAATAATAAAGCAAGGTGCTGGCAGGTTTATTGAAGAATGATGGATATTGGCAGACAACGGTCAGAAAAAGCACTAAAAGAGTTGGAAAAACGCATAAGTGCAGAATACGCCAAGGCGGGCAAAGATATAGAAAAAAAGGTAAAGGAGCACCTTGACGCTTTTGTACGAAAAGACATAGAGAAACAAAAGCAGTTAGCACAAGGCCTTATAACAAAAAAGCAGTACAATGATTGGAAAGTCGGGCAAATTATAACAGGCAATAAATGGAAATTGTTATCAGAAGAAATATCCCAGATATCAGTTGCCGCAAGTATTGCTTCTGCAGGCATAATATATGAGTGTGCTATAAAGGTTTACGGCATAAATAGAAATTATGCCCAGTATATTATTGACAAAGCACTTGGAGCGCATGTTATTGCTTGGGCGATGTATGATAAACACACGGTAGAAAGATTATTATTAAAGAATCCGCAACTATTACCAAACCCGTCAAAGAGAGTACTTGCGAATGTAGTAGCAGGCAGGGCAAAGTTATGGGAGCGGAGACAAATACAGTCTGTAATGTTGCAAGGCATACTGCAAGGCGAAAGCATACCAAAGATAGCACAGCGTACCAGAAAGGAACTTGGCGAGTCATATTTTATCGAGGAAATAAAAAACAAAAACAAGAAAACCGCTAAACAGGTAGCGAGAGAACTTGAACGCAAAAATAGAAATGCGGCTATACGTAACGCAAGAACGATGACGACAAGTGCCGAAAACGCTGGACGCATGGATTGTTTTTTGCAGGCTGAAGACATCGGAATATCATTGCAGAAAACGTGGATGGCTACCTATGACTCACGAACAAGACGAAGCCATGCTGAAATGGACGGTGAAACAGTCCCCATTAAAGAGGAGTTTTCGAATGGGCTGATGTACCCAGCAGACATGGACGGAGCACCAGAAGAAGTTTATAATTGCAGGTGTACTATGATAGCAGAGGTAGATACAGAAAGTTCAAACACAGAAACGGGTCAGTCAGTAACTGGAATGAGTTTTGATGATTGGGAGGAAATGATGGATGGATATGCACTTTAATTTGGCGTTGGACAACTCGGAATTGATAAAAAACGCAATGTTTGAGGAAATCGACAAAGCAATGAAAACTATAGGAATAAAAGCCGAAGGATACGCCAAAAAAAATCTAACAGATAAAGGAGCAGTAGATACGGGAAGATTGAGAAACTCTGTTACCCATGCAAACGACAAAAACACAGTATATATCGGTACGAATGTTGAGTATGCTCCGTATATAGAAATGGGAACAAGCAAGATGGACGCAAGACCGTATCTTGGCCCTGCTATAACAGAACATGCAGACGAATACAAAGAAATTATTGAAAACGAGTTAAAGCGGTGATATACTTGCCGTGGAATCGAATGGTAAAGAAACACCTACGAAGAAAAGGAGATTAATATGGCACTTTCACGAAAACTGCTGACCGCTATGGGTCTTGAAGATGACAAGGTAGAAGAAATCATCACAGCCCATACCGAGACAGTAAACGCTCTCAAAGAACAGAGAGACCAGTACAAGGAAGACGCAGACAAGTTACCGACGCTCCAAAAGAAAGTGGAGGAACTGGAAGCAAACCAAAACAAGGAAGACCCGTACAAAGAACAGTACGAGACACTGCAAAAAGAGTATGAGGCGTTTAAGGCGGAAGTCGAAAACGAAAAAGCAAAGGCAAAAAAAAGCACGGCGTATAGAAACCTCATCAAAGAAGCAGGAGTTTCCGAAAGAAGGATTGATTCTATTATGAAGGTGACAAACCTTGATGATGTCGAAATGGACGGCGACAATATAAAAGACGCCGAAAGCATCAAAGAAAACATCAAAACAGAGTGGGCTGATTTTCTTGTAACATCGACAAAGGAAGGTGCAGGAACGGCAACACCGCCAAAGACAACAGGCGGCGTGACTATGACAAAAGAAGAAATCAGAAACATAAAAGACCCAGTAGAGAGACAGAAAGCAATGATTGAAAACGGCTCTTTATTTGGTCTGGAATAGGAGAGAAAAATGGCAAGTAATGTAACCACAGCCAAAGAAACCAATGTTATTGATAAGTCAAAGATTGCAAGAGTAAGGGAACTTGATTTTGCTACCCTGTTTGGCGAAAACATCAATTCGCTTATAACCATGCTCGGCGTGACAAGGAAAATCCCAGTTACAGCAGGAGCGGTACTCAAGAAACTTACCGTAACAGGAACACTTGATAGTTCCACAGTAGGCGAGGGAGAAATCATACCGCTTTCCCAGTATCAGACAACATGGACTGCAGTCGGTGAAATAACGCTCAACAAATACAGAAAAGCGACCACAGCAGAAGCAATAATCAAAGGTGGATTTGACCAAGCCGTAAACGAGACTGACAAGAGAATGATACTTGACATTCAAAAGTCAGTAAGAGCAGGACTTGTTGCTTCTCTCGATGACGATGACGCCACAAAGGTAAGCGGAAGCACACTGCAGGAAGTACTCGCCAAAGAGTGGGGACAGTTACAGGTCAAGTTCGAAGATGACGCTATACAGGCAGTATACTTCGTCAATCCGCTTGATGTAGCAGACTATCTGTCAACAGCACAGATTACAGTACAGACAGCGTTCGGATTCTCATATGTTGAGAACTTCCTCGGTCTGGGAACAGTTATCATGACTCCGCAGATTACACAAGGAGAGGTATACGCAACTGCGGCGCAGAACATCGTGGCATACTACATCAATGTTAATGAGTCAAACGGACTTGGCGACGCATTTGAGTTCACCACAGACCCAGAAACAGGTTTTGTAGGAATCCACGAAGATAGCAATTATACAAGACTGCAGAACGAGACAGTAGCGGTAAGTGGCGTTACGTTCTTCGCTGAAATGCCAGCAGGAATTATCAAAGGAACACTGTCAGTAGATTCGGAGTAGACTATGTTATCTGAACTTTGCCATGAGTTGAGAAATTATTTTGAAACCGACAAATACTTTGGAGCATTCAAGATAGAGGACAACGTTATAACAGGAGATTTTATTCTTCAAGAGGGACAGTATTTCCGCATAGTAGGAAGCGTGTTCAACGATGGAGTATATTGTTATGACGACAACCTTGACTTGAAAGACGAGGAGTTTGGCGGTGCGTTATGGGCTATGGCTGTACCATTAGAGGTCATAGCCCTTGCATCAGAAATTGAAGAGTGGAACAACCTTTACGGCGGAGCAGACAGCCAAAATATGTCGCCGTTCAACTCCGAGAGTTTTGGCGGATATTCATATTCAAAAGACGGCGGAGGCTCATCTTCTGACGGTACAGGGACTTGGCAAAAGGCATTTGCCAGCAGACTGAACAAATGGAGGAAGATATGAGCCTTTTATCGGAAGCAATGGAGACATGTGTACTGTTAGACAAACAGACCAGAAGTGATGGCTACGGCGGTTGGATTACTACATGGAACGACGGAGCGGAGTTTGACTGTGCCATAGTACTTGACACCAGCATGGAGGCAAGGACTGCTGAACAAATGGGCGTAAAGTCGCTGTATACAGTTACTACACCAAGAACAATTTCCCTACAATACCACGATGTTTTTAGGCGAACACGGGACAATAAAGTTTTTCGTGTTACGTCAGACGGCGACGATAAAGCCACACCAGCAAGTTCGGGTCTAAACATGCGACAGGTTACTGCAGAGGAGTGGGCGTTAAATGGATAAAGCACAGGCTATACACCAGTTTTGGAATGCGTTTGCATGGGACGCATATGACGAGTTCAGCGTTCCAGACGGCTCGACATACCCTTACATCACATACAATGTGTCGACAGACAGTGTAGGAAGACCAATCCCGTTGACAGCATCGTTATGGGATAGAGGCTCATCATGGGAGAGAGTAACGAAGAAAGCCCAAGAAATAAGCGACTATATAGGATACGGACATCAAGTAGAAGAAATAGATGATGGGTATATGTATATCGTAAGAGGGAGCACATTTGCCCAGAGAATGAACGACCCAAACGACGAACAGGTGAAAAGGATATACCTTAATATCATGGTTGAGTTTCTGACCCCATAATTTACAATTTAAGCAAAGTTTATATAACTATTAATAATTTATACTACAAAAGCATAAAGACCCGTTAAAACTTAATTTTTCGGGTTTTAGCCATATAAGAAAGGAGATACCATGAGTACATATACAGTTGTACCGCAGGACACATTCGAATCTATGCAACTTGACGCAGGAGTATTACTGACATCGTTTGACCCTGCAAGCCCGTCAGCACCTGCTGATGAAGATATCGTTTGTGCTACAACAGGAGGAATAAATGTAGTATGTCAGCCAGAGTATTCAGACCTTGGCGAAGATGTTGACAACGTGCCAAACAACATGATGGAACTAAAGCACCTTGACTCTTGGACATGTACTTTAGGGTTTACATCGCTTGATACATCTGCAGAAGGAATAAGGCTTGCACTGGGTGCGGCAGACATCACGGCGGCAACGGGTAAGATTGTTCCGAGGAAAGACTTGTCGCAAGATGACTTCACGGACATCTGGTGGGTCGGCGATAAAGCAGACGGTGGAATAGCGGCAGTTAAATTAAAGAATGCACTTTCGACAGAAGGTTTTAATCTGCAGACCACAAAGAATGGAAAAGGACAGACTGCGTGCACTCTGACAGGACATGTATCTATAAACGCACAGAGCGACATGCCAATGGAGTTCTACGTGCTTGAAGGAAGCAACATTGAGTATGAGGCGGCTACACTTACAAGTGCAGGATTCAAGTACGGAGTAACATATTACACAAGAACAGGTTCTGGAACGTCACAAAGCCCGTATGTATATACGCAGGTAGCGACAGGAACTGCATACGACAGCACAAAGACATATTACGTTAAAGCGTAGTTTTGCATGGAGGAGTTAAAATGAAAACGCTTGTTAATTGTACGCCAACGGAGTTTTTTGCACAGACAAATAAAATCCGAAAAACGGCAGAAAAATGGCTCAAGGATACAAATATACTTGAGATACGAAAACGTGCGCCAAAACTCGATTTTAAGCCTTCTGAGGATAAAAAAGAGTTAGAGAAACAAATGGAGAAAAGGAAAAAGGCATGGGCAGACCAAGCCAAGAAAAATCTGTTTGATATTCTTGACGCAGTTTTGGAAAAGCACCCAGAAGAAACGATTGAACTTTTGGCGCTTGTATGCTTCATTGAACCAGAAGACGCTGACAAACACACCATGAGCGAATATATCCAATGCATAAACGAGATTATATCGGACGACGCAGTAATGGGTTTTTTTGTTTCGTTGGCGTCTTTGGGAGTGACGAATACTGGCACTGTTGCCAGCAGGTAAGGGCAGACTTCTTTGATATGTTCGGCAGGGCGTACCTCATAGAGCATTGTTTCATGCTGGAAAAAGAACGGCAGAAGGAACTGGCTCACAAAATATATATGACGGACGCCCTAAAAAACATCAATGACGCATTTGTGAAACATTTTGGCGGTTATCAAATGAAACAGCGTTTTTATGACATTGTCCACGAAGCGGACACAGTAGACACGAAAGAAAATCCGCAAGAAATAATAGGGCGGATTTCAAACAAATTAGACAAGTTGGGAAAAACAAATGAACGTATTTGACCTTACTGCGTCATTGACGCTTGATACAAGAGAATACGAGCGAGCCTTGAACACTGCTAAAGGTACAACAGTATCTGCTACTACAGATATTGGAGCACGGGTCAGCAAGATGAAAAAAGGTTTTCTCATTGGAGCAGGAGCAATGGCGGCAGGTTTTGCCGCCTTTGGAGTTTCTTCTATAAAAACAGGCATGGAGTTTGACTCTGCCATGTCGCAAGTTTCGGCTACTATGGGCAAGACAAACAAGGAAATGCTTGATGAAGTCGGCGAAGTCGATTTAGCGTGGGGGCACTTCTCTGGCAACCTGCGTGAGTATGCTCAAGAGATGGGAGCACATACGAAGTATTCGGCAACCGAGTCAGCCGAAGCGTTAAACTATATGGCACTCGCTGGCTACGACGCACAGAAGTCAATGGAAATGCTCCCGTCAGTGTTGAATCTTGCGGCGGCAGGCAATATGGAATTAGCCCGTGCTTCTGACATGGTAACAGACGCAAGTTCCGCACTTGGGTTGTCACAGGAAGAAACCACAGATATGGTAGATAAGATGGCTATGGCGGCGTCAAAGTCGAACACGTCTGTGGAGCAACTTGGAGATGCTTTTCTGACAGTAGGCGGTACTGCTAAAAATCTAAAAGGTGGAACTACAGAGTTATCTACCGCACTCGGCATACTCGCAGACAGCGGCATAAAAGGGTCGGAAGGTGGAACGATATTACGTAATGCGATATTATCATTGACCGCACCGACGTCAAAGGCAAAGGGTGAACTTGAAGCCCTTGGAGTAAGTGCTTACGATTCTGAAGGCAACATGAGGGGTCTTGACGAAATATTTGGTGACCTTAATAGCAGTCTGTCAAACCTTACAGGAGAAGAACGCGCCGAAGCCCTTGGCAAAATATTCAACAAACGTGATTTGAAAGGTATCGAGGCTTTGCTTGGAAATGCAGGCCAAAGATGGGACGATTTAAGCGGATATATCGACGAAGCCCAAGGCTCGGCACAAAAAATGGCTGACACGCAGTTAGATAACCTTGAAGGGGATATCACCTTGCTTAAATCAGCATTCGAAGGATTGAAGATTGGAGTGTCGGACAAACTTACGCCAGTAATTAGAAAGTTCGTGAAAGCACTTACTTGGTGTATAGACCATGCCAAGACATTGGGACCGATTATACTCGGACTTGCAACAGCGTTTACAGTGTTTGCCGTAGCAATAAACATAGGACCAATGATACAAAAGGTAACTGCGGCTATGGCGGCATTCAATGCTATATTATTGGCAAACCCGATAGGACTTATAGTTGCCGCGATAGCAGGGCTTGTTGTGGCATTTATTGCGCTATGGAAAAACAACGAAAAGTTCCGAGAAAAAGTAATTGCAATCTGGAACGCAATAAAAAAAGCGGCGTTGACAGTTTGGAACGCAATAAAAGAGTACATAGTTGTGCCGATACAAAACGCCTTTGAAAAAGTGCGAAATATCCTTAATAAGGTGAAGTCATTCATATCGTCTATTTTTGGCGGCATAAAAAATACCGCAAGCAAAACATGGAGCAAGGTGAAAGATTTCATCACTCATCCGATAGAGACGGCGAAAAATAAAGTCAAAAGCGTCTTTATAAGTGTTAAAAATTTCATATCGTCTATTTTTGGCAAAATAAAAGATACGGCGAGCAAAGTCTGGGAAGAGGTAAAAGACGCAATCTGGAAGCCCATAAAAAAAGCGAAGGACAAAGTAAAAGAAATCATTGACAAGATTAAGGAATTCTTCCCGTTCAATGTTGGTAAACTTTTTAGCGGTAAAGTTCCAGATATAACCGTTAAAAAGAAAAAGACTAAAGACAAGATGGAGACAAACTCCACTATAAGATACTGGAGGTTTGCAAAAGCGATGAGCGAGCCATATATGTTCAGCGAGCCAACAGCGTTTTATGCTGGAGAAGCAGGAGACGAAATATTGTACGGCAGAAACAATCTTCTGAAAGACATTAGGAAAGCGGCAGGCGGAAACGGGGATATAGTTATAAACCTTAATTACCAAGCAGGCGACGACGCAAACGAAATGCTCCGAGACATCGCACGTGGAGTTAGAAGATACAGAATGGCAGGTGCATTATAATGTCATATGATTATAAAGGGACAAAAATTACAGGTACATCTACTACAGGTAAGGTGTTCAGCAAATCTGGAATAAAAAAAGCAAAAAAAGGAGATAAATATCTCAACACCAAGACGGGGCATGTGTACACGTGCTCAGACGCAGGCTCAACAGGAAAGGCAGACGTAGCAAAGTGGAAATATGTCCGTACAGATATAGTGGATACGCCGTCTGTGTCGGTATCAAATCTTGGTGCACCTGTTAGACAAACAGGAAGCAGAATAATGAAAGCCACATGGAAGACGCCGTCTGCGATGATTGACCCTAAAAAAGGCGATAGAGCAACTGGCCTTAACATCAGTTGGTTTTTAGGAATCAAAGGCAAAGACCCCAAAAGAGTAAAGCATACAGGGAATGAAAAATTAACACAGTCTTCGATTAATTTGAACAATCTTAAAATTGGCAGAAAAACATATACGAGGGAGTCATTTTATCCGTTTGACAAAAAACCGAAATTGCACTACGTTACCGTGAAAGTGAGGAGCACAAACTCTAAAGGCAAAGGAGCATCTACCAAAAGCACAAGGGAGTTTAAGACACCAAAAGCACCTACAATATCCAACTTTGAATTTAACGATGTAGGAGAGTTGTCGTGCACGATAACGACAGATGCTGGTGCAGGATATGCTGAAAGATACGATACACGCTATAAGATGACCGTGTATTATTCAAACACAAAAAAAACTGATACCATATACGATAAAAAAACGACAAATACAAGTAAGCCCCTTGTATTTGATGATAGAAATTATGCGTCAAGAGAATATGAGGACTATGCCAAAGTTAAAGTTAAAGCGTGGGCAAGAGGCTTTAAGGGTTCTTCAGAAGTAGTTGAAAAGACGTTCTACATATCGTACCCAGCAAAGGCACAAATCAATAACCTTGAAATATCAAGTAAGAGTTCAAGTGGAAAATGCGTAGTATATATTACTACAAACCACAAAGATGAACACCCAGTTGATAGAGTCAAATTGGAAGTGTTAGCCAATTCACCGTATGCAGAAGCAAGTCAAATTCCTGCAGACGCTGGGTGGGAAGAAACAGGCATTATAGACGACGCACAGTGTAACGCACTTGCAGTTCCCGTAGCAGACTTAATGCCAGAAGCAGGGAACTATACTTGGATACGGTTAAAGACGTATCACGCCAACGAAACTGTATTGCACAGATATTCAGACTATAGACGAGTGAAAGAACTTGAGACTCCTGCGGCGACAGCGTTAGATGATGAAATAAAAATAGTGTCTGCTACCGCAGGCGAAGACGGACAGTCAGCCATAGTAAATCTTGTATGGGACGACGGGGCAATAGCGTCAACAGGTACGGAGTTATCTTGGGACACAGAAGAAAATGCTTGGAAGTCAACAAAAGACCCGTCTACATATGAGTTTACATGGACGGACGGGTCGCAGACAGTGGACGGAACAACATGGCCAAACAGCGCAACGATAGTAATTAAAGACCTTGAAGAAGGAGAAAAATACTATGTGAAAGCCCGAAGATACAACGAAGGTGATACAACCACGTACTCGGAATATTCCAACTTTAAGACCGTTGTTACAAGCGAACAGCCAGAGTCTGTAACCGCAGTGGTAGACAGGTACGTAGCAAGAGGGTCAGACTTAAACGTGTATTGGACTTTTGCAGGAAACGGCTTACAAAAAAAATGGCAGATATTAGACAGTAACGGGACCACAGTTAAAAAAGGAGAAGGGTCTTTAGGGTCGGCGCAAATATCGTCAAAGAGGCTAAACTCTCTTGCTATAAATGGGAGCATAACTTTTACAGTGCAAGTATCAACTGGAAGCGAGTTTGTTGTGTCAGAGGAGTATACAGTTACTATCATAGACAAGCCGACGTTAACCGTAACGGCACCAGCCACAATGACCAGTCAGTCTGGATATAGCATTGAAGCGGTGGCTTCTGTGCCATCGGATTTAGTCGTTGTCATAACAAGCCAAGGCTCTGCAGGGCGTTTTCCAGTAGGGTTATTAAGACAAACCGCAGGAGATACGATATATAGCGATGTATATACTCCAGAATGGACTGCCAATTATGTTCTTACTACAGATACAGAATATCTGGACAAAACGTATTATGAACGGTCTGGCAACACATATACTGTTGTTGTGCCAGAAAGCGAAGGCGGAGTGGTAGACCCAACAACAAACCCGTCGTCAGAGGGCTGGTATGAAGAAGGCACAGGCGTGGCAACAACGGTAGCATTGCCCCCGCAGTTAGACTTTTGGGACTTGGGAAGATATGAGTTGTCGGTAGTCGCTATTGACCGCCAGACAGAACTGCATTCGGAACCATCTGTTTCTGATTTCAGCGTTGCGTGGTCACACCAAGCGCCAAGTATAGAGCCTACGTTGACATATACATTGTCAGCCGACACATCAATAGATGACGACAAAAATTATTACGCATACGACAGTACGTCGCAGACATATTCAGTAGTTGAACCAGAAGGTACAGAAGACCCAACAGAGGAGGGCTGGTACGAGGTTTCGACAACAGAGTATGTTACTATTACGCCGATAGATACGATAGATGATAACGGATATCACCACATGGCGGCACAAATAAATCTGACACCACCGCCAAACTACGCAGAAACAGACGTGTACGATATATACAGATTAACAGGAGACGGGGCAAAACTTATAGGTGAGGGCTTTCCGTTAACATATACTGCTACTGATGAATATGCTCCGTTCAGCGAAGACGGAACACAACATTATAGGATAGCGGTAAGGACGGTTGACGGAGATATTTCGTTCAGTGATGTTGAGTACGTATTACAGGGCGAAGGCATACGGGTAGATTGGGAAGGCGGATTTATTGAGTACCCGTATAGTGTTTCAATTTCTGACGCATACAAGAAAGACGTTGAAATACGCAAGCACCTTGACGGAGGGATAAATGGTTACTGGAACGAAGGAGTGCAAAGAACAGGTTCGCTGAACACGGACGCAATTAAACTCATACAACAAGAAGATATAGACCTTACACGGCAGTTAGCAAGATATACAGGACCAGTGTTTATACGGACACGCGAGGGTACGGCATTCGAAGCCGACTTGCAGATTACTGATTTATCAACGAAAAACATAGCAGTTATGTCAATAGCAATGGACGCAAGCGAAATAGACTTGACAGATGAGTACATGCTTCCTATACCGTTTGTGTTGGAGGATAGCGAGTAATGGACTGGACAAAATCTTATTCGTCAGAATGGCGCATATTCAGAGTTAACAGGCGAACATGGGCAGACGCAGAAAAATTATCAAACGTCATAAGCGCAGGAGTAACAAAGACCAATGACGGGGACATGATAGAGTCTGGGAGCATGGAAATCACGGGTGACTTTGAGCCAGATTACTACAGGATAGTTTTGACTGCTGAACAAAGTGGAGAAGTTGAAAGGGTCGATGTAGCAACACTTCTATTTACCGAAAGCGGAGGAGCGTTTAACTATGGGGTAAATACCACAGAAGTAAATGGGCATTCTGTGCTTTACCCTGCGTCTGTAAAGTCGGTTGTTACAGGGGAGTATGCTCCAGCAGGAGTTAACGGAGCAGAATACGCTGAAAAATTACTTTCTGAAACCATAAATGCCCCAGTACAGGTAGAAGGGTCTTTTGTGTTGAACGAGGCCATAGTACATGAGTTGGGCACGTCTATATTGGGTGCTGTATGGGCTGTACTTGACGCTGGAAAGTTTGTACTACAAATAGACGGCAGAGGCGTAGTGCATATACGCCCAAAACCGACAGAGCCAGCATTAGTTATTGATACCTCATCACAAGGCTGGCTTATGAACGATATTACATATACAGCAGATATAAGTGATATACCGAACAGATATATCGTTATAGACGGCGTAAGTATCACAGTAGCGGAAAATAACGACCCTACAAGCATTGTATCAACCTTGTCAAGAGGGTACTATGTTGATAGCGTTGATACGTCGCCTACACCAATCAATGGCGAAACGTACAGCGCATATGCAGATAGAATGCTCAAAGACTTAAGCGTGCTAAAGGAAGAAAGGTCATACACAAGGGAGTATGCCCCAAACGTATATCCTTATTCAGTTATACGAGCAACAATAGACGGGCTTGCTGGAGATATGGAAGTGCAATCGCAAGAAATAAGTTGCGGTAACGGAATAACCGTTGCGGAGAAAGTTGCACGGGAGGTCAAATTATATGAGTAGCGGAATAAAAGATTTCGTTGACGCTGTTAAAACAGAAAATGAAGAGCCAACTAAAGTTTACGAAGCCATAGTTTCGGGCGTAGATGATGAAGGGATAGTCTGGGTAAATATTGCAGGGTCTGAAAAAGAGACTCCGACTGCTTCGACATCTACCGAGGTAAAAACTGGTGATATTGTCAACGTTGAGTGGCGCAACAATAAATTATATATTGCTGGCAATTACTCAAACCCTGCTGTGGGAATTGTAAGGGTAGTTCAAGTCGAAAAAACGGCTACATCTGCAGAAGAAACTGCGACAGAAGCGAAGGAAACAGCGGACGCAGTTGAGGGTATTGCGGTAAATGCGAGTGCTACTGCGGTTACTGCAAAGACCATTGCAGAAGGTGTCAATGAACACTTTTGGCATGATAACACAGGTGCTCATGTAACAGAAGTAACTCAGGAAGAATGGAACGACCCAGCAGACCCTAACTATCATTCTGGTGGTAACACGCTTATAACCACTCAGGGGATGGCTATCAGAAAAGGGCTGGTTAATCTGGCTGAGTTTGGTGCTACAGGTGCGACTATCGGTGTTAGTGGCTCGCAGATTGCTCATCTCGGTTATGGCCCCGGAACGGATAGTGGTGGCGGTATAAGTGATGCTCCGTATTACACATTAGGTGTGAGGACTGGTACTGTTGGCAACTATTCAACGGCAGAGGGAAATGGCACAGAGGCAAGCAGTTTTGCATCACATGCAGAAGGAGGAGAAACTACAGCAAGCGGGGGGTGTTCACATGCAGAAGGGTATGACACCACAGCAAGTGGAGCAGACTCTCATGCAGAAGGGTATAACACCACAGCATCGGGGAATTGGTCTCATACAGAGGGGCAATTGACAGTTGCAAGTGATGAGGGTGCACATGCAGAAGGTTTGCGAGCCACAGCAAGTGGAGAGAACTCTCATGCAGAGGGGTCTGTGACCACAGCAAGTGGATTTGATGCACATGCACAAAATGGAGGGACTGTAGCAAGTGGAGATTATTCTCATGCGGGTGGTGATTCAACCATAGCAGGATACGACAGTCAGACCACAATTGGAAGATATAATGACAATCAATCGACTACTGCTTTTGAAATCGGCAACGGCACAGCAGATAACGCACGCTCCAACGCATTCACAGTAGATTGGAGTGGTAATGTTAAGATTGCAGGAGATATAACAGGCTTTTACAAGATAGTTCAACTCGCAGTAACCACCTCATCATCAATAAGTGCGCACGGCTCTTATGCTAATGCTACTTACACAGTACCGTCAGCAGACAGACCGAGTGGAATGACTTTGGCTGGCATAGTCGGTTGGGGTGCAAGCAATTACAGACTTTCACCTTCAACGGCTTTTGTGAACGGCACACACTCAATATCGGTTACGCTTGCAAACACTTCGGCATCTTCGGTGTCGTCAGGAGCGACAGTTAATTTCCGACTTTTATATATCAAAGCCACAAGTGCTTAAAGGATAAAATAATGGCAGACTATATTGTAAAAACATTTATTGGATTAGCATGTGCGGGAGTGTTTGGCTTCTGCGTTGAATACATTAAAAGGTCAATCATAAAGCAAAAAGTCATAGAGCAGGAAATCAAAGCGTTGGCACACGATGCTCTGTTTAGGTTTTGCCGATATATCATGGAGCAGGGCTATATCACAGAAAGCCAGCATGAGAATCTGGAGTACCTTTATAAAGGTTACAAGGGTTTGAAGTTGAATGGCACCGGTGATAGGATATATAATGAGTGCAGAAACAAACCGCTTAAAAGTGGGGATTTATAAAGGAGAATATTATGGACGGGAAAAAAGGCGCTATCATAAGAATAGCGGTATTGGTAATAACCACAGTAAACGCAGTATTGACAGCATCGGGTAAAAACCCGATACCTTTTGACGAAAACGCATTTACGGAGTGTTTAGCGTACATCATAAACGGCGTCTGCGCCGTATGGGCATGGTGGAAAAATAACAACATCACAGCAAACGCTCAGCACGCACAGAAAGTTCTTGATAGGTTGAACAGGGAGAAAAAATAATGAATGAGCCAGTACCTTATATTGTACACGAAAGTATAGTATCCAGACTTGAAAGAACTATCAAAAGGCTGTTTATACTTGTCATAGTTTCTGTTGTATTGATTTTTGCGTCGAACGCCGTATGGATATACTTTTGGAATCAGTACGAATATGAAGATATTTGTTATGAACAAGATGGCGAAGGCGCAAACGTTGTCGGGCAAGGGAATGAGGTAACCAATGAGCCAGAGGTTAATCATTAGGCGGAGAATACATAAGAAGAAAAATGGCAAAGCAAAAAAAAGAAGGGTTAGGCGTAGAATTAGAATCCGCCAGTCGTGATGATATAGAGTATCTCATTGACCAATATATTCACAACGAGAGGAACAGAGCCATACTAAAAAGAAGATTGTTAGATGGCATCTGTTATGAGCCACTTGCGGAGGAGTTTGACTTGTCGGATAGGCAGGTCAAGAACATTGTCTATAAATGCCAAGAAAAACTGTTCCGCAGGTGTTAACTCCTCCTTATCATACATGTGGGTAAAGACCGCTCAATCGGGGGCGGTTTTTACTTTGCAAAATATTTTTTTATTTTTTTTATAAAAAATACTTGACAAAACATAAAAAATAATATATATTATAATTAAGGAAAGGGGAAAAACCAAGGAGGTAACAAATGTACGAAACAATAAAGACAGTAAACGGATACGAAATATACAGAATGAAAGGCACAAAAGGATGCTACTGGATAGACATCACTGAATGGAAAAAGGTAAACTTCAAAACACAAAAAGCGGCTGTTGAATGGGCTGCCGCACACTAAGCAGATAAGGAGGTATCAAACGATGAGACTTTATAAGACATTTAATACACTGGCTGAGGCAAAAGAGTTTGCGAAAAAAATGGACGAGCAAGAACGACTTGCATTTATACAGCAAAAAGGTAACAGCATACTTACTTACGAAGTTGTCTATTTTATGAGCAAAGAGGATAGAAATGGAGACCTTGGCGGAGAGTATGGGGAAAAAGTAGAACTGTAAAAATAAGGGGTATTGGGAAGTACAGAAAGGAGTTATAAAATGACAAACGCAGACATCATATTCACGAATGCACAAGAGTTAATGAAGCAGGGCATTATAGGAAAGACAGGGAATACGTTTCAAGCGGTCATAGTAAATGCAGACGGAGAGGAGGAAGAAATCACAGTAGAAGAAGCAGAGCCAATACACACATATGCAGGGTGGAAAGAGAGAGGCTACCAAGTAAAAAAAGGCGAGCATGCGATAGCACAGTTTTCAATCTGGAAGCACGTTGTAAAAAAAGCAAAGGAGGAGGGCGAAGAAGACGAAGCAAAAATGTTCATGAAAAATGCGGCATGGTTTAAGGCCTCACAGGTAGCGCCAATAGAACAGTAGAAAGGAGTGAAAAAATGGGACATTCTATCAATTATGTAACATGTGCAAATAAGGATATAAATAAATGCTTAAAAAGGCACTTGGCAACAGCATATGACCCTTATGAGTCAAGTGGATATCATGGGAACATGACAGTACACAAAAACATCATATGCAAAAGCAGAGATGAAGCAGAAGAAAAAATAAGACAGTTGGACAATGGTTGGTATAGTGACCATGCTGTTAGATTCAAAGAGGGGAGAAAATTAACATGGCTTATAAAATATGAATATCATTGTTAGTTAGCCGAGCGGTGGCGGCATAAATCCACCAGCCAGAAAGGAGAAAAACATGATTACACTTATTGAAATGCAGGACGTATTAGGGAAACAGATTGAAAAATGCACAGATGAGCATTTAACAGCGGAGACAAGAGCGCTGGTTTTCGACCAAGCGAAAAACGTTGCCAAGTTAGCAAAACAGGTTATCAATAACGCTGACATTATACTCAGAGCAGATAAAATGTCAGCAAGGCATGACCGTATTGACCGCGTGGTGGGAGAATGAAACATCATCAGTACACAAACGAACAGGAACAATGGATTGTCAAACATGGGCGAGACATGACAGCGAAAGCATTAAAAGATGCTTTCAATGAAAAATTTAATGCAGAAGTTTCAGAATTTGCCATTGAGCAAAAGCGGAGAAAACTTGGCATTAACTTTGGAATCAAGCAAAGGGAATACACGCAGGAGGAAGAACACTTCCTGCGTGTAAACCGAAACAAAATGCCGATGAAAGAGTTGCACCGTAAGTTTTGTGAAAGGTTTTCGAGCATAGGATATTATGCACTGAAAGCAAAAGTTCAGCGCATGGGGTTGCTGGTGGACGATGTTCAGAAATTTAACAACGTTGCGGAAAGGTCAAGAGTGCCGATAGGCTCTGAACATAAATACGCAGGATACACGATGATTAAAGTTGACGACAAAGCAACAGGAACGAAAAAAGACAGACGGTCATACAAAGAAAACTGGCGTCCTAAACATGTATGGGTGTGGGAGCAACATCATGGGAAGTTACCGCCGAAACATCAAGTAATTTTTCTTGATGGCGACCATGAAAATTTTAATATCGAAAATCTTGCGGCAATACCGTTGCAGTATGTTGTGATGATGAATCGAAACGGCTGGATAAAAGGCAATCCCGAATTAACAAAAACGGCGATTAAACTTTGCGAATTGCACTATATGACGGAGGGGCAAAAGTGAAAGAATATATCAAAGACGAACCCAAAGCAAACAGGCCAAGAAAGATATTGGCGATGTATTTACATTTTGGCAAACTAAAATCCGATAAAACGTGCAAACAATGTTGCCATTTGATGAAATACGGTTGGCGGGGGAAGAACTATTACAAGTGTCAGGTTTATGGAATCAGCAACAGCGAAGCGACAGACTGGAGATTATACTATCCGGCATGTGGAGCGTTTAATGTTGAGGCATTAGAAAAAAGAGACTTGTATAAAGATTTATGGCATGTGCCAAAAGAGAAAAAAGACGACGAACCGTTATCAGGGCAGATAAAATTAGATGGAGTGTTCACATGTACGAAGCAACAAGAACAATAAAAAACATTTTCCCGAAGATTGTTTCAAAATCAGAACCGGCAATAAGAGAGATGTATTGAAGCAAAAAGAAAAATGGGAGTATATAAATACAAAAGCCCATACAAAAGCACAGAAAGAATACTGCAGGAGGATATTAAAAGCCATAAATATACGCCTTATAGAATACAAATATCAAACGTTCAAAAAAAAATGTGAATTATAAGGATATATATATCCTAAAGTCAAAAAAAGTCGCTCAAATCGAAAATTAGGGCGTTTCAGTCTCTAACCGTTGAAATTTCAACAAAAACAAAAGACCCGCTTAAAAGCGGGCTTTTTGTTGTTATCACCTAAAGAGTAACAGAAAGGAAGTAAATTATTTAAGGTGTTAAGTGAGATTTCACCGACTTGAATATATCACATTCACAGAAGTTTCGCAATAGTTTCCCGATAATTTCATTGTAGCATTTTTCCATGAGAGTATCATAAAAGCGAGATGTATATCAATTATAACCCGAATCCCGACGGAGCGAGAACAAACGATTGCACGGTAAGGGCAATCTGCAAAGCGACGAATCAGACGTGGACAGATGTTTACGTAGGTCTGTTTCTGAAAGGTTACGAGATGAAAGACATGCTGGCATCAAATGCAGTGTGGAGTGCGTACCTCATCGAAAACGGATTTGAGCGAATGACTTTGCCGAACACCTGCCCAGATTGTTACACGGTCAAAGATTTTGCAAACGACCACCAGAATGGCGTTTATGTATTAGGCACAGGAACGCACGCAGTAGCAGTTGTAGACGGCGATTACTACGACACGTGGGATAGCGGGGACGAAATACCGATTTATTATTTTAGGAGGTAGAAATATGCAGACTTACTTTCCGCAGAATTATCAGTACCAACCGTATCAGAATTATCAACAGCAACAAAACGGTGTTGTATGGGTACAGGGCATAGAAGGAGCGAAAGCATATCCCGTAGCGTCTGGAGCAAGTGTTTTGTTAATGGACAGCGAAGAAAATGTGTTTTATATCAAAACCACAGACCAAAGCGGTATGCCAAGCCCGTTGAGAGTATTTGACTACACAGAACGCAAAGAAGAGAAAGCAGACATGACATCTTATGTTACGCACGATGAACTGGAAAAAAGAATTGCAGAATTGACACGAAAAAAGAAGGAGGCAAAGCATGAGTAATCCTCTTTTTGGCTTATTGGGAAATAACGAGTTTGGTAACATGGCAAACTTCGTCCAACAGTTGAATCAGTTTCGCAAGACCTTTACAGGCGACCCGAAACAACAAGTACAGGAAATGCTGAACAGCGGGAAGATATCTCAAGAGCAATTCAATAAGGTTGCAAACATGGCAACGCAAATACAGAAAACATTAAGGTAGACACTAACTCGAGTAGGTGTATATAGAAAGGAGAAAAAATATGAGTCTTACGACAAGTGAAATGACACCTGCCGATATCGCCGCAGTAACAAGAGGCGGAAACGATAACGGCTTTGGTGATGGTAATGGAGCATGGTGGCTTATAGTCCTGTTCCTGTTCGCTATGGGAGGCTGGGGCAACGGCTTCGGCGGTAATGGCGGAGGGAATGGAAATATCCCGTGGATTATGAACACCGATAACGATGTAGAAAGAGGCTTCAATCAAATGGCGACAACAAACGCATTAAGTAACTTGCAGACAGCAGTCTCAAACGGATTTGCCAATGCGTCAACGCAACTGTGCAATTGTTGTTCCGACACACAAATGGCACTCGCAAATGGATTTGCAGGAGTAGAACAGGGAGCAAATGCTCGTCAGATGTCAAACATGCAGTCGATGTTCAACCTGCAGAGCCAGTTAGCAGATTGTTGCTGTGAAAACAGGCTTGGAACAGCAGACCTTAAGTACACTATTGCAACAGAGAACTGCGCAGACAGACAGGCACTCAATGAGGGAGTAAGAGACATCATAGCGTCGAACACAGCCAGCACACAGGCTATCCTTGACAAACTGTGTCAGCAGGAAATCGACGCAAAGAACGATACAATTGCTACATTGAGACAGGAACTGCTTTACGCAAGAGGACAGGCTTCACAGGAAGTTCAGACTGCTACATTAAGGGCTTCACAGGCAACCACAGCCAATGAACTGCTGTCAGAAATGAGAGCGTGCCCGATACCTGCACAGCCAGTATACGGAAGCCAACCTATTTTTACATGCAATCAGAATAGCGGTTGCGGTTGCGGAGCATAGGAGGGATATCATGGCAGAGTTTACGTATAACCCTATACAGGAAGTACAGCCTAACCAGAATGTTCTGCTGGAGGATTCTATCCCGTGCAACAAAGGATATGTTGTCCACAGAAATGGAAGTGGGATTGTAACGCTCCGTGGTATCGTCAATAATCCTTGCAGTTGTTTTGCACGATATCAAGTTACGTTCGACGGAAATATTGCTGTGCCAGAGGACGGAACAGTAACGCCTATATCGGTAGCACTTGCTATTGACGGCGAGCCTGTTCTGACATCAAAGGCAATAGTTACCCCTGCGGCGGTAGATGATTATTTCAACGTTACGTCTACGGCGATTATAACTGTACCGAAAGGGTGCTGTTATACAGTGGCAGTTGAGAACACATCGGAAGCAGACGGAACTACACCAGCACAGCCGATTAATGTACAGAACGCTAACATGACCGTTTCTCGCATTGCGTAAAATGCAAATGCGTGATATAATAGAATAGCATAAAAAACAAACACTATTATATCATGGAGGTTTGCAATGAAAAGAAAAAACTATTCAGCGTTAGACATTACAGGACAAAGATTTGGAAGATTGACCGCAGTAGAAAAAATAGCAGGAACAAAATCAAAATGGTTGTTTAATTGTGATTGCGGCAAACAAGTTGCGTTGCCTTATAGCCGAATCAAAGGCGGGCAAAAATCATGTGGTTGTTTAAGACAAGAATGTATGGATAATTTCGGTGCATCTCATACCACACATGGACAGAGCAGGACAAAATTATACAGAAAATATAAAAGTATAATAAGCCGTTGCTATGATAAAAACAGTACTAGTTATGAGCGATATGGAGCGCGCGGTATATCCGTATGTGATAAGTGGCGCAACTCTTTTGAGGCATTTTATGAGTGGGCAATGTCAACAGGATATGACCCAAACAAAGATGGACGGAAAGAGCAAAGCATTGACAGAATAGACAGCAACGGGAATTATTGCCCGGAAAACTGCAGATGGGCGACAGCAAAAGAACAGCAGAAAAATCGTAATATAACAACACTTTATGAGTATCGCGGTGAAATGTATTCTGCTTCTGAATTTGCTGATATGTTTGGCATAAAAAATAAATCTTTTGTATACAGAAGATTGAAAAAAGGACAATCATTTGAGTACATTTTAGAAGATTGGACAAAAATACATAACGTACCGCAACATCTTACTGAAGTAGAGGTATTTGCGAAAGAACACAATGTTGACACTTCAACTGTAAGACGTTGGATAAACGAAAACAAAATACAAGGCGAGAAAGTAGGACGTAAATGGTACATTGTAATTCAATCGAATAGCATAGGAGGTAAAAATGGAAAACATGGAAAGATTAGAAATGCTCCTCTGTGATGAACTGGACAAGATAGCGGACGAAGGGGAACTGACCGCAGGAGGTCTTGAGACCATAGACAAACTGACGCACAGTCTGAAATCACTGCTGACAATCATGGCAATGAAAGGCGAAAGTTACGACTACAGTTATAACGACAACAGTTATAGAAGTTACGCCAGAGGCAGAAGTTATGCTCCCAGAAGAATGGACGGCGGAATAGACCGCAGATATTCACGGCGTGGGTATAGCAGGGACGCAGATATTGAAGACCGTCTTATGGACATTATGGACGATGTAAAAGACCCCAAAGTAAAGCAGGCATTACAGAAAGCAATCGAAAAGATGGAGGGCTAAAATGTTGAGCCAACGGGAGTTGGATAACGCTATTAGGGAGTTCGAAGACGCTCCTGTAAATTACGAGAACTGCGCAAAGTTGGCAACGTTCTATACCATATTTGACCATTTGTACGGAGAACCCGAAACGCCGAAAGCACCGCAGGAAATAGTCGGGTATTACGGGGAGTCAGAGTTCCTTAAGATGGCAGGTGGACAGAACGCTGAAAACGTATGGGGCATACTGGACGAACTAATGGATACATTGAAGGTAGTCAACCCACGATTGTATGACGGAGTTATGAGGAAGATGGCAGAGTAAATCTGCCGTCTTTTTTATTATGAAATTTTTTTGAACTTTTTTATAAAAAACACTTGATAAATATTAAAACTTAATTTATAATAAAGTTGTAAGATAAAGAAAGGGCAAAGTCCACAGAAAGGAGAAAGAACAATGAAAACAGCAAGGCCAGCAAGTACGAGAACAAATAAGAATGGAGTATTAGTTAATTCAGAAGCAATGAAGATAAACAATAAGGAGAAGGAAATGGAAGAGACAATAACAAAAGCAAAGGAAATGGTATTAAGGCAGATAGAGTACAAAAAGGAAGACCTTGAGGGCGACAGGAAGCAGGTTATAAGAACTGCAGAGCGTGGGAATGCAGATGAAATAATCGCATGGGCAAACAACATGAAGCGAACAGAAGAAGTCATTTCGGAGTTAATGCACGAGTTGAAAGTTATTGAGTATTTTGAAAAGGAGACGGAGTAATGTTTTATATTTTAGCAAGAGAAAAAGGAGGCGTATGGGCAACACTGGAAATTGGCTTTGATTCACTTGAAGGCGCAAAATATGAAGTGGCGTGTTTGAAAGACGTTGATGAGGCAAACGAAGAAGAATGGGAATACCAGATTATCGAGGGCAAGGATATTGTAACAGTAAATCGCAACACAGGAACGTACAGAGTCATATGGAAAAAGATAAACAAGGAAGATTTATTGTACACGACAAATAACAAGTTTGATGCTATATCGAAAGCAAGAGAGACGCATTCAGTAGCACGCCCGTGGGAGCAGGTGTTTATCACTTGCGACGGAGCGCCAGTGCCGTACAGAGTATTTGTAGCATGTAGAGAAACTGGGGATATCATCGAAGAAATCAAAGGCATGGAGGTTGACGAAGCGATAGAAAAAGGTCTTGGCATTATAGCAGACTATGAAGCAGAAGATAAGTTGACAGGAGACTATGAGCCGAACTTCTACGATATCGTGGACGAACACGCAGAGAGTTATATCTATTAAGGAAAGAGAAAAATGATTGTATTAAACAAAGGCGAAATAGAAAGGATGTTGGGGAAATGAAAACATTTTGGCAGATAGTTCTAACGATAGCCGTTATTGCTTTGATAGTATTTGGCGGTAGGATAGAGCGAGGATACTATGCAGTAGCAAGTGAGCCATTTGTAGCAGTGGTAATGATAGGCTGGATTATTTACACAAGAAAAGTAAACTTGACAAAATATAAAAAATAATATATAATATATATAGTCACAGAAAGGAGATTAAAATGTATATCTGTAGAAATTGCGGAGAAACTTTTGACGAAGAAAATGTCGTAGTATGCAAAGAACACATGGGCGAATTTTGGGGAGAGGAAGCATACGAAGAAAGATATTATTGCCCTTATTGCGAAAGCGAGAACTTTGAAAAAGCGCATAAGTGTAAGGTGTGCGGAGAGTGGTTTGCACAGGAAGGTTGCGAGGAAGAATGTTCTGACTGTATGTCGGCCTTATCTGACGACCTGCACGAATTGAAAAACAAGTATAATATGACATTCGATGATTTCAAAGATTTTGTAGCCGATACGTTTGGCTGGTGAGGAGGAAAAATGACTGGACAAAAACTAAAGCAATATCTCAAAGAAAGAGGCACGAGTGCAAGGTGGCTTGCCGATAAAATGGGGATTAGTGCGATGGCGCTGTCGTACAAATTAAACGGCAAAAGCAAGTTTTTTATGGAAGACGGAATAAAGATAAAGAAGATATGTAGAATGACGAACACAGAGTTTGACAGTATATTCAACGAGGAGTCATGGTATAAGTTGATATGATAATTACAGATTTAACGATAAAGCCATTACTTGGAAAGGCTAAAATCTCGTTTCTAACGGACGAATTGGAGCAAGTTAATAACTTATACCATATAGACCCAAAAACCCCGTTAAACGCAAAAATAGAGCCATATACACGGAAAAGAAGCCTTAATGCTAACTCATATATGTGGGTATTATGCGATGAGATAGCAAAAATCATACATAGCACGAAAGAAGATGTGTATAGACACGCTATACGAGAGGTTGGAGTCTGGCAAGATGTGGCTTGCACTTTAGAGGGTCTGCCTGCATTAACAGACATCTGGACATCACGGGGCGTAGGTTGGTTAGTTGATACATTTGACAGTAAACTTGACGGCTGTAAAAGAGTTAGGCTTTATACAGGGTCGCACAAATACGACACGAAGCAAATGGCACGGCTCATAGATTATATCGTTGAAGAAGCCAAAAACCTTGGTATTGAGACTATGACACCCGACGAATTGTCACAAATGATAGGAGCAGAAAATGGAGCATCACTTTAACGTAGAAATAGCAGAAAGATATGGAGTGCTGGAAGCCATATTACTCAACCATTTTGAGTTCTGGCAGGCGAAGAATAAAGCCAATGAAAAGAATCTTCACGATGGGCACTATTGGACGTACAACAGCACGAAAGCGTTCCACGAGTTGTTCCCGTATGCGTCTGAATATCAGATACGCAACGCGCTTAAACATCTTGAGGAGCAAGGTTTGATTTTGACTGGCAATTATAATAAATCATCATATGATAGGACGACATGGTACACACTCACAAAAAATGCAACATGCATTTTGCAAAATTACAAAATGGAAGATGTAAAAAAACAAAATGGAAGTTGTGAAATTGATACACCAATACCAGATATTAATACAGATGATAATATAGATTATAAATATATTATAGACTTATTGAACGAAACAGCAGGTACTAATTATAGGGCAAGTACAAGAAAAACTAAAGAATTAATAAGAGCAAGATTTAATGAGGGTTTTACTGAAGATGATTTTACAGAGGTTATACAGAAGAAGGCCAAGGAATGGAAAGGTACGGATATGGAGGGTTATTTGAGACCAGTTACATTGTTTGGCACAAAGTTTGAAAGTTATCTCAATCAGAAAATCAACAGTAAAAACCCATTCTTGGATATGTTATAAGGTGAGTTATGAATAGGCAGGAAGTAATAAAGATACTATCATTATTGACAGCGTATTATGGCAAATCAAAAGCAGAAGCCGATATCATGGTAAATGCGTGGTATATTCTTCTTAAGAGTTACGATTATACAATAGCGGAGCAGGCGGTCATAGAATATGCGAAAAATGACCATAGAGAGTATTCACAATTTCCGCAAATTGGAGCCGTGATACAAAGCATAAAAGATGAGCAAAAGTCAATTACTGCAATAAGGAACTTTGCATACTACAATAAAGAGTATGACGAGTTACCAGAAAGGAGCAAGAAGTGGATTAACAAAGAAAGGTTTGAACGGCTAAAAAAATGCCCAGATGAGTATCTGCTTGAGAACATGGAGCAGATAAGGAACACGTTATGTAGAGGATTATTAACAGAAAGGGAAGAAAATGATTAAAGAGAAATTGGAAAAAATTCAGAAAGAATTAAAAGCACCAAAAAATCAGTATAACTCATTTGGTGGATATAACTACAGGTCATGCGAGGATATAATGCAGGCGGTAAAACCATTATTGGAAGGTTGCGTACTAACGATATCAGATGAACTATTAGCAATAGGAGACAGATACTACATCAAAGCAACAGCGACGCTGGAAGATAATGAAGACAAAATATCGGTATCAGCCTACGCAAGAGAGTCAGAAACAAAGAAAGGAATGGACGCAAGCCAGATTACAGGGGCGTCAAGTTCATACGCAAGAAAATATGCTCTGAACGGGTTATTCTTAATTGACGATGTAAAAGACGCAGACAGTACAAACACACACGACAAAGAGGATAAACCATTGACTGACAGACAGAAAAAAACGTTTAGAGATTGGCTCGTTGAACGTGGAGTAGAAATAGCAGATATAGAAAAAAGGTTTGGAGCAATAGACGATATGACGCACGAGATATATGGTAAAGCACTTGCGTACATAAAAAGCAAATGATTATAAATCACGATACGCCAGAGTATAGAAAAAAGTGGGAGAGAGCATTTTTTAACCAGTGGAACGGAGCATTCTTCTACTCAAAGGAAATCTGTAAATACATCATACCAAGTATTAAGACAGACCGAAACTGGATTACAGTTAATGTAAAAGGTGTAGGTTGTGACCATGCGATAGTATTTATCCATAACAATCTACACCCAGAACACTACGATTGGTTATCGGAATATGACGACTTGATATTGGTATGTGGAGTAAGGGAAACATGCCAAAAGGTGAAACACCTTGGCAAAGCGATATATCTGCCGTTATCGGTAGATGTGGAAGACGTAAAAAAGTACCGCACAGAGAAAACAAAAGACATTGTATTTGCAGGACGACGGGCTAAACGCAAAGGTATAGAGTTGCCAAAAGATATTGAATATTTAGAGGGGTTACCAAGAACGAAGTTCTTAAAAGAGTTAGCGAAGTTCCGCAGAGTGTTTGCGGTCGGTAGGGTGGCAATCGAAGCCAAGATACTTGGTTGCAAAGTGCTCCCATATGATGAAAGATACCCATATCCACAAAGGTGGCGTATATTAGACAGCAAAGACGCTGTGCCTATATTACAGGAAAAGTTGGATAAAGCAGAAAGGAGTTTAAGATGAATAGCGTAAATCTTATAGGACGATTGACAAGAGACCCCGAAGTCAGATATACAACAGACGGAATGGCAGTAGCAAGGTTTTCAGTCGCAATAGACAGACCGACAAAAGAAAAGCAGACAGACTTTCCAAACATCGTATGTTTTGGGAAAACCGCAGAAAATGTTGAGCGGTTTGTTAAGAAAGGACGGCAGGTCGGTATTATCGGAAGAATACAGACAGGCTCATATGAAAAAGACGGTGTAAAAATCTACACTACAGAAGTTGCAGCGGACAGGGTGGAGTTTATTGGTAGTAGAGAGGAAAAACCGCAAGAAAACTTTACCGAAGTTGATGAGGATATCCCGTTTTGATTTTTAAGATTTTAGCGGCTTTGATTGCCTGTAATATATATTTACCCATTAACGATATAAACACGTCTCAAAACGCAATTTTGAGCCTTGCAGAGTGGGATATAGGGTACGGTTCTTATAAGTGTTACGAGGATTACCGCTGTATCACAGACACGACAAGCCCACAGTGGCAGATACAACAAGAAGCATGGACAGACGATAACGGATTGCGTAGATATGAAGACCGATACTGTATAGCGTTAGGGAGTGCATTCGGAACTGACATCGGAGACAAGTATATTATCGAATTGGAAACAGGAGAACAGTTTAGATGTATTCTTGCAGACCAAAAAGCGGATTGTGACACCAATGTGGAGCATACAGCAGACATAAACGGAGCAGTGATAGAGTTTATTGTCGACACACCAATGTTAAATGAAAGCGTAAAGCAAATGGGCGACGTTAGTTATATTGCAGGCATGAAAGGAAACGTTAAAAGAATATATAAAGAGTAAAGGGGCATGGTGAAGCGGTAACACAACGGACTTTGACTCCGTTATTGCGTAGGTTCGAATCCTACTGCCCCTGCCAAAGAAAAATTTATAAGATATATAGAAGGAGAATTATGAGTTGTAGTAAATGGGCATACGACCCAGAAAAGTGCGACGGCGATTACTGCGTAGGTGATTGTGATAATTGCCACAAGGCAGACGAAGAAGAAGTAACCGTGGAAGAAATAGTGGAAAGCGTGAGATGGAAGAGGCTTGGCAGAGAGATACCGAAAGAAGAACTACGCACTGTGTCGATTGACGAGATAAGGGGGAAAAAATGAGCGACAGATACATCAAGGAATCAGACATCATAAAAATGTGTGAAAAAGCGGCTGACACTTGCCACGATTTGTATATGAAATCCTTTGAAATGGCGGCTGATAAGATGCGGGACTTTGATTTTACGGCGATTGCATGGTTTGGACAGCAAGAACGTATGTATCGGTATGAAATCCCGTCAGTAATCAGAGAAGTTGATGGGATAAGTGGAGTTGATGACATGGATATAGGAAAATCTGAATTATCTACACGACCGAAAAATGTCCTGTTGAGGGCAGGATACAAGCAGTTTTGTGAACTCGATGGCATGAGTCGAAATACATTTAGGAAAATAAAGAATATGGGGAAGAAGTCAGAAACCGAGATTGAAGAAGCACTAAAATCAAGAGGAATGAGATTAGCAGAGTATACGAATGTGGAAGAAGAATGAAATTGGCTTGATTTCTTTAACGAACTAAGCATATAGGGAATATAGTGTACTGACAGGCATGCAGTCAGTGGGAATGCACGCAATGGTGGGATAGCGTGCGATCGAAGGCGGTAAACACTGCGTAATGCATTGCGTTCTTTGCGGAGCGAGGGTCTTTGAAACCCGAGAGTGTTTACTGCACGTGTGCCGACACGCAGAAAACGGCGGGGCTTGCAGGGAGCCTGTCGAGACGGAAATCCTTGCACAGATACACGTTTCACTGGAGAGCCGAAAGGCGGGGGCGGGTAAGACACCTGCGAGTGTATACGAGGTGGGTAGGTATACAAGGCGGATGAAACCACGTGTAAAGCGGTGACCCTCTACCGTTAAGTGAGGAATGAAATGGTCGGAGGACGCTCCGATGGGCGTGGAAGGTCAACAAGGGAAACTTCCACAGCGTGCCATAAGACGGCGGGGCGACACGCAAAAGAAAGATAGGATAACAGGAACATATATGGAGAGAGGATAGAATAATGAAAGAAATAAGAGGATGGGAAGAAATCATAATTGAGGCAGAAGACGGTGAACTAATTGTTGATATAACTGCTGAGAATTACATCGCAAAAGACGGATACAGCATAAGGCTTGTACCATATGAAATGGATGCACAGTATGAAGACGATGGTTATTGCCATCACGGAGAAAGCGAGGTAGAGCCATGACAAGAGAAGAAGCAACGCAAGAATTAGCCGAGTGGAGAAAGCAGATGAAAGACCACGGAGTACCACCTTATTCGACAAAATATAAAGCACTCGGCATGGCAATAGAAGCACTAAAAGCAGAGTCAGTAGTAAGTTGCAAGGAGTGCAAACATAACGAGGGCGGTACTTGCGGATATTCAGAGTTCAACATTGAAGTTGATGACTATTGCAGTTTCGGAGAAAGGAGAACAAGATGACAAATAGAGAAAACGGTTGTATTGATTGCAAGCATATCGACAAAATGACGGAAGAAGAGCCTTGTAAAAGATGCCGAAATAACTACCTAAACCTATGGGAGCCGATGCCAAAGGTACGGGAGTTTACAGAAGACGAACTTATCGGGGCATTCCGAGACGCGTTCGTTGAACGCAGGGCTATCGGGATATTGGACATCGAGAACAAAGTTAAGGAGTTATTTGAATGATTACAGTATTAGCGATAGTAGGAGCGTTAGCGTTGGGGCTGAACGCTATAGGAGTGTTAACAATATGGGCAATAAAAACGATACAAAAGAGAAAAGAGTTGTAAGGTGCGGTGAGTGCATATACTGGAAAGAGGGCAAATGCCTACGCATCGGAACAAAAACTAAAAAAGATTGGTACTGCGGAGCGGGAGAAAAAGTGGTATAATGGATTCAACAATCAATAGAGAAAGGCATTGTATAGTCTGTGGCACGACGATTAATTTACACCGACACCACGTTTTCGGAGCAGGGAACAGGAAGTACGCAGACCAAGACGGACTGTGGGTTTATCTCTGCACAAGACATCATAACATGAGCGACGAGGGAGTACACTTCAACAAAGAACTTGATACGGGATTAAAACAGTTAGCGCAGGCTACTTATGAGAGGACACATACAAGGCAGGAGTTTATGGAAAGATACGGAAGGAACTATCTTTGAAAGGAGTAAAGAATGAAAACCATAAAAGCAAAGCCTATTAGTTACGATTACACAAGAAAAAGAAACAGGAAATCGATAGATTACATCGTTATTCATTACACAGGCAACAAAGGAGATACAGCATACGGGAACTGTAGGTATTTCCAGACAGGAAACACCAGACAGGCTGGAGCACATTTTTTCGTTGACCAGCAAGGTAACATATATAAGTCAATCCCTATGAACAGAACGGCATGGAGCGTAGGCGGATATTTCACCAAGGCAAACGGAGCAGGAAAATACTATCTCAAGTGCACAAACTATAATTCAGTATCAATCGAAATGTGTGACTGTGCAACAAAAGACCCGTCACCAGCAATGAGAAAAGCCTTAAAGAAATTAATCAAATATATACAAAAATACTGCCCAAACGCCAAAATTCTCTGCCGCCACTGGGATGTCAACGGCAAGTCGTGTCCGTCCAGACTTACAGGAACAAATAACGAACGATGGAACAAATTACTTGAGGATATTGGTTATAGAAAGACGCCAAAAAAAACGGAAACTAAAACAGACACGAAAAAAGGAACAGGGAAAAAGTCAAACAAAGAAATAGCCAAAGAAGTCATAGCAGGGAAATGGGGTAATGGCACAGACAGAAAAAAACGTCTTGAAAGTGCTGGATACAATTATTCCACTATACAGAAGTTGGTAAACGACATACTAAAAGGCTAAAATCGCCGTTTTGACGGGGTTTTACAGCACAAAGGATAAATTATATTACCAACGAGAAAAAACGGCTTAAAACAATGATTAAGAACTGGGACTATCACGAACTGCATATGGATTTTTCTTCGATGTACGACGGCGGAGACCACCCAAGCGACATCGACATGTTTTATCTGTGCAAAGATAATACTCTTATTATAGGCGAGATAAAGAATATCAAGGGCACGTTTACGGGCGGGCAAAGAAACTTGCTTACACGGGTGTTGGACAGCCACAAGTGGGACGCAGTAGGGCTATACATCACGCATGACAAGTTCGTACAGAACGGCGACAAGGCGGTAGATGTTAGTCAATGCAGAGTGCAGGAGATATATATTAAGAGCGAAAAACAATGGCGACAACCACGAAAATTGGTTACAGTTAAAGAAATCATTGAGTACTACAAAGAGCGAGCAAGGTGGAAAATGACAAGGGAGTATTGAAAGGAGGAATTATGGAATTAAAAGTTGAGTATGTAAGCATCGACGATTTAATACCGTATGCGAACAATGCCAAAGTGCATACGGCAGAACAAATCGAACAAATCAAGTGTAGTATAGAAGAATTTGGTTTTAATGACCCGATTGCGATATGGAAAAACAACGAAATCATAGAGGGGCACGGCAGACTGATAGCCGCCAAAGAAATGGGCATGAAGGAAGTGCCCATTT
>Ga0256407_10002600_pt1 | contig 34199 bp, 38 predicted proteins | sample RumenRJG_04DNA_FD_193489 | JGI IMG/M metagenome (GOLD analysis project Ga0256407, IMG submission 193489) | Bovine rumen microbial communities from Lethbridge, Alberta, Canada - RJG_04 | ecosystem: Host-associated > Mammals > Digestive system > Stomach > Rumen | place: Canada: Alberta...
AGAGTTCTGCTGCTCCAGAAGTCTTGCTTTCTTCTGGGCTTCATGCTTCTCTCTTTCAGCGCTACTGACCCTGGAAGAGAGTACTGCAAACTGCTGTTCCTCTGCCTTGTTCACGTTACAAAGGTACTCATTTTTCTCCATATACACAAATATTTAACTGTCTAATTATCAATTAGTTAGGTTAAATAATGCTAACAAAATCACACTGTGTTTGAGAGCTCTTCACCAGTGATTTCTTCGCCATTTTCCTCATCGAAATACTCATCTCTTTCCTTTCTGATGATACCTTCAAGCAGATATACGAAGCTAGACCACGAGATGTGGTACACATGTTTGCCCTCATCCAAAAAGACGGGATGAGTGAACCGGTGTGCATGTAGGATCTTTTCCGTGAGGATTTCTCCATTGTGGTGGAAGTAATAGATCCTGAGTCTGCTGAGGTCGCGTGACAAAAAGATATAGACATCACCATTGCAAGGGTCGCGATGAAGCTTGCTCTTGATGTATTCCCTAAGTCCACGATGGCGGAAGCGCAGTGTAACATTGTCTGTACAGAGAAAATATCTGAATTTGCCTGATAGGTTGATCATTGGCTCACCTCCATTTCCCTGATTAATGCAGAGAGCGTGGTGACATCACATTTGCCAATGTTTACGCCTATGCGGCTGTTTATACTTATGCTTATATTCTCAATGAGGTGACTGACCTTGGTTAGCTTTGGTTTAATCAGGGAAACTCTCGAGAGATCCTCTTTGTTTGGCTCCTGTCCTTCTGGCATGTCAACCACCAACTCTTTCAGTTCCAAAGTTGGAAGCAGAGGATTGCCAGCTGTAACTTCCTTTACCGGTTTTGTAATCTTGGGTTTATTGACTGGATGATACTGGTGGTTTGTCCGACCAAGGCAGTTAAGCATCTTGTTGTAACTGACCTTCTCTGCCTTGCAGAACTCCTCCAGTGGTATCCCATCATACTCATTGAGAAACAGTCTCACTTTTGAGGCGTAGAAGCCTCCTTCTTTTTTCTTGTTGATCATTCTATGAAGCGTTTAAAAACAAAACGCCGCAAAGATAATCAATATATATTAGGTACGCAATACGGTCTAAAATGACCGCTTACAGTCAAATAAAGATCAACTGCATTCTCATCTACTATATTTGTCATAGAACTAAAAAAGAAATTCTGATTCACGGCATAAATATATTCTTCAGAATAACCCATATACTTCAGATGGGTTACGAATATACGCGTGAGGTTCTCTATTTCTTTCTTCTCTTTCCCAACTTTAATGAGACATGATAGTCTCTCTTTTAACTTCGTAAAGTATATGTCACCAACCTTCAACTGCTTTAGTAATGCTATGCAATTCAGTATTTCTGTATGTGTAAAGTTCATCCAGGAACTTTCTGCAAGATGGGATAACCCCATTCCCTGTAGCACATCAAAAATCACTTTATCGTTTTTGAATGAATGTGTTATCTCTTCAAGGACAGAACGTACTCCTTCCTCTTTTATCATCCCTTTTTCAATATCTAAGACTGTTTCCTCTGCTTCATCGAGCAAGGAGATGATATTTAAAGCAGGCGCCTTGTACGAATCGTATGTATAGTTGAATGTCATCTCATCAATGAGACTAGCAAACACTATCAACCCATCCAATTTCGATGAGAAATTCCATCCGACCAAAGATTTATTCTTCATAACTGATTTAATCCAATTTAAGCATTACCTCTGTGATTTATTTCTTCTAAATCTCCACTATTCCCGCTCACCGTATTCTCTACAATCCTACTTCAATACAATCACCCCCATTCAAATTGCTAGGAGTATCCGTCTTCCTTATTTTCGGCACATCTTTTCTTATCTTATCCATAACCTCCGTCTTCGGATGACCATAGCCATTCACTCCTACAGAAACAATACCCTCAATAGCTTTAACGTCCGATACTTTATATGATACCGACTTACCAGCATTGCCTCCATGATGAGGTATCATCAAGCAGAGATTACGGCTCTTCGCCCCCATCTTCTCTATAGCTTCATTCGTCTCTCCCTCTGCTAACGCATATTTACAATCCCCAGGCAACATAGCATTGCCATTAGGTCCTTTCACAAATAGCGTCAGCCCAGAGTCGTTCACATTATTATGCTCATACCTGTTAGCATACAACATCAGGGTTTCATTCAACTTCTCGTCCAGCCACCTACTCGAATATGGTAGTTTCACCATATCGATATTCGATTTCCCTAACCACTTCAATCTTGCAATAAACAGGAACACACTCAGGCTCTTAACATACGATGGCATCATATAATTCATAACATTACTCAACATCTTATCGCTCTGCGCTATCAATAGGCTATAGTGGTCTGTATGCCAATGCGATATCACAAGCAGCGGCAGCTCACCCTTCATCAGTCTGCTTTCCAATGTTCTCTTTCGATTTGCAAACTGTTTCTTATCCCTCAGTATGTCGGTACCTGCATCAAAAATAACGTATGGCTCACCTTTCTCCCCTCCTATCCTTATTTCATTGCAGTTCCCTTGCCCCACATTCCATGCCAGCAAATCCACCTTTTCGACGTTTGATATTATAGCAGGAACGTTTCTTTCGTAGAAACGTCTGAATACCATTTGCGGATAAATCAGCGGTTGCGTCAGATACAGAAGCCTGTCGTTTGTCTGATTATCCCCAGCCTTTGATGGAAGTAAGAAAGAGCATAGCAACGGAAAAACGCCTTCTTCATCATTCTCGGTCTTAACCTCCACCCCTTTCAGTTCATATAAGTTCAAATAATAATGAGCGTCCTTTTGAGGTTTGTCCTTCGTCCTATAGTTGTCTATGGTAAAGAATGTAGAGTGTGGAAAACTGTCTTCAGACTCTTCTCTATTTTCTTTGTGATGAGTAGTTCTGTTTCCAAGTATTTCTCGAAATCGAATGTAATCCGAAAATGTAAAAAAATCTAGAAGCAAACGATACTCATCATCACGACCGCCCTCTTCACTTTTACATTCATAATCCTCCAGATAAACTATGATGCAATCATTATAAGGCAGATACTGCTGGCGCACTCTGTCACACCACCAGCAATGATCATTTTGTCGGTAATACTCATCTATAGAGACCTGTTTCTCCTCATAGAAATAATTCTCCATGAGGGTAAAATCCAATTCTCTAAATATAGCATTCCTCATATATCAGCCCATACTTTTTTCTGTGAGTCCTTATCACCCTTGAACCATAAAACGTGGATCTTGTGACTTAAATGCCTCTTCAATTTCATGGAGCGGCACTTCTCCTCCCCATGCTCTATAAACATACAATGGAGTAATACCCCCGAAATCCATAGAACACGACCTTGCCTCATACTCCATAAACTGTCTTAATTTGGCTACTATGCTAATTCTTGTATCCATTTCACTATTCGCCTCTTAATGCAGACCTAAGTCCATTAAACAATATATTGGGGAAGAAACGCAATGAATCTAGGGGGAATATCCGTAAGTGACGCAGTAAGTCACCTATTCTTCTTCCAAGTGAGTACACCTTCCGAACTAAATATGGTTGATTCGAGAAATAACTACTATCTCTATTATGCCCCATATTTCCAACCTCCAGGATAAATGAGCAAATTCGACCTGCTTTTCGCTTCCATTGATTTGAAGATGAATAGAATGGCATGGCATCTGTCGGCATCCCTAAATAAATGACGGCAAATGAGCCAAAAGCTTTCCACTCGCTCATAAGCCCCATTTTTCTCAAATGATCAGACAAGTATCTTTTGTTAATCTCATCGCAATATTTCCACAACAACCTGCACCAATCACAAATCTGCCTCATCCCCACTCCTTCCTTAAAAAAATGTTTTATAAAGTGAGTGAAAACTAATAGGGCATCACAATTAGCATCAGGGAGAAATACTTGCGTATTTTCATTCATCCAACTCCTTACCTTCCCCTCACAAAAAACCTCTTTCTGGACTTCATCAATAGAATTGTCCATCCTAACAGAGAGTCCACATCGGAGATTTCCATGTAACTCTACAGACCATTCTCCGATTGTCATCCCTAAATGCTGACCATATTTCCCTTCAGGTTCTATTGAAGATGCCAAAGGAGAAAGAAAACCTTTAGCTTTTCTATAATTACTATCGCTTAGATATAAATCGACATCTCCCGTCGCACGCCACAAAGGCCGCTCATAGCATTGTGCAATCCCTTGTCCTTTTACGAGTAAAGGGTAAATATCTTTCGCGCGCATATTCTCTATTAGGTTTCCAATGAAGCCATTCATTGCTTTGTTGCGTTGTTCAAGTTGCAATGTATCTCCAACAAACAATAAAGCTTTCTCCTTGGGGACCTTTACATCATGGACATGTTCAAAACCGGCCGCAACAAGACCAATAACTGCCTGTTCTTGAGCCAGCCGGTAGATCTCTTTAAAGTCTATTTCACCATACGGCAAAAGATGAGCATCCTTCTCCCATAAACCAGCCCGAACTAATTCAAGGAATGCCTGCTGATTATTACTTAACTTCACGAAACTATCTCTCCTTTATTATCACCCAAAATGTTTTGAAGATTAACCCCAAATCATAGAAGAAATTATGTTTTTCCACATACTCCAGATAAAGTTTAATCTTCTCTTGCATTATGACTTCGATGTAATACTTCTCCGGATCTTCCGCCTGTTCCATTAGCTCATTCTCATTGCGGAACTTTATGCTGGCAGGATCAGTAATACCAGACCGCACATCCAGCACATGCATCTGTTCAGGAGTCCAATAGTCCACATAATGTCGCACCTCTGGACGAGGTCCTACCAAACTCATATCCCCAATGAACACATTGATGAGCTGGGGCAGTTCATCCAGTTTGAATTTACGAATCCAATATCCAGATTTAGTCACTCTTGGGTCACGACCACCAATGGTAACAAGGCTGCCTTTATCAGCCCCAACTCTCATAGAGCGGAACTTAAAGATTCGGAAGTCTTTGTTGTACCTACCAACACGTACCTGCCTGTAGAAAACAGGGCCTTTACTATCAAGCTTAATCCATATGGCCAGGATTAGGAATAGTGGGCTGAGTACCACTAATCCTAATCCACTGGCCACTATATCAAATAATCTTTTCATCTTTTATTATGTCACACTGATTTCAGTATTTCTCACACAGATATCACAGAAAGCACAGATATTAGTTCGCTATTCGCGATATTGAGTTCAAGATGTCGTCAGTGTTGAAGTTCACAAGAAGGCCAACCTTCTTATCCATCAGTCGTAGATAAGTAAGAAGTTGTTTCGAAAACACCTTCTTCATTTCCTCGACTGATTTGAGTTCTACGATGACCTTATCTTCAACGAGAAGGTCTAATCGTAGCTCTGTCTTCAACACGTTTCCTTTGTATGTGATAGGTACTTGTACCTGTCTTTCCACTTTCAGACCACGTTTCTCAATCTCAAACACCAACGCTTCCTCATATACGGACTCCAATAAGCCTGGCCCAAGTTCCTTATACACGTCGTATATGGCACCTCTCACTTCATATGTGATATCATTCGTAGTCATTGGCCGCAGGCTTTCTGTGTTTTCAGTGGTTTCTGTGTGACCTTTTCCAGTGTAATCCGTGTTATCTGTGTGAGGTTTAAGAGTTCTTGAGTATGTCCACGAAGTTTGAGATGACGTATTCTACGTCTTCGTCAGAGAGACGAGTATGCAGAGGCAACGTTATCTCATTCTCAAACAGATGGTAGGCATTCGGATAGTCCTTGATATCAAACCCAAGTGACTTATATGCTGTCATCATAGGCAGTGGTTTATAGTGCACGTTGCAGGCAATACCGCGTTCTGCCATCTGCTCAATCACCTTATTCGTTTCCTCACGAGTCTTACCAAGGAGGCGTACCAAGTACAGGTGATGCGAACTGCAATGGTCAGCATCTTTATGATTCAGAACAGCCACATTACAATCTTTCAGTGCGTCATTGTACTTTGCAACAATCTCATGGCGGCGTTCAAGCAACTTAGGATAACGTTCCATCTGAACCAAGCCCAGTGCAGCCATAATGTCTGTCATGTTGCACTTGTACCAAGGGCCAATAATATCATATTCCCATGCGCCCAGCTTGGTCTTGGCAAGAGCATCTTTATTTTGTCCATGAAGAGAGAATAGTTGGGAAATGCGATACAGCATCTCATTCCAAGTCTCGCCCTCTTTCTTGGGCACAGTAGGCATATAGTCCACATCCGTAGGAACTACTTCATTTCCAAAAGGAAGTTTCCAAGTCATTGCGCCGCCCTCAGCAGTAGTAAAGTTTTTAACGGCATGGAAACTAAAAGAACTAAAGTCTGCTATTTCACCTGCCATCTTTCCATTACGGTTTGCACCAAAAGAGTGTGCACAGTCCGCAGAAACAATGATGCGCCCAATTTTAGCTTGAAGTGCATTTGCTGGCTTGAAAAGAGCTTTCTTCTTCTCCAAAATCTCAAACACACGCTCGAAGTTAGCAACTATACCACCCAGATCCACAGGAACAATCACTTTGGTCTTTTCGTTAATAGCCTTCTCAAGTTGGTCATAATCCATCTCCACATTATCCTTCTGACTATCTACCATCACGACCTTAGCCCCTACATGGCAAACTACTGATGCGGTAGCCGTGTAAGTGTATGCAGGCACAATCACCTCGTCTCCCGGACCAACACCAAGAAGATGCAGCACCATCTCCATGGCGGCCGTAGCAGAATTCAAGCACACAGTTTTATTCGTATGCACAAACTCTGAAATCTGACGTTCCAGTTCTTTCGTTTTTGGTCCTGTCGTAATCCATCCCGACAAAATTGCTTCTCTTACGAGTGCAGCCTCTTTCTCCGTCATATCCGGTGGAGAAAAAGGAATATTCCTCAATTTCATATTCATATTACTCAACACTATATTTTGTCACATACTTGAATTTCTTGTACGCATTTCCAAACACATTCATGATCACCCAGAATGTTGCAGCTAATGGATTCATTTCTTCGGCCACTCGGAAAAGTGGGTAATGAGCCCATATTCTTTGCCAAATAGGTTTGGGCGTTATTGAATTAGCCCTTCTACGGTACTTGCCAAGCGTTTCTGGTAATAGATAACAGTCAGCTTTTCTAATTACCTTCAGCCACAAGGCCGTGTCGTTATTCTTTTTGATATCATTAATCTGAATAAGTCCGATCTTATCAGCATCATACATTACAGACAGGCATCCGGGCCAGCAACAAGAAAACATATCAAACTTGCCAACATGCTTTTTCCCACTCACATGTACGCCAAGTTCTTTGTCTTGTTCATCTATCTCATTATACTCATGGTAAGAAAAGGCATAACCGTTCTCTTCCATGAATTTTATCTGCTTTTCTAACTTTGTTGGCTCCCACAAATCATCACTATCCAAGAATGCAATCCATCTTCCCTTAGCATTCTTTAGGGCAACATTTCTCGAAACTGCAGCACCACTATTGTCTGGATTTTGATATAAGGAAATTCTATTGTCTTCTTTCTTCAGCCCTAACACTATGCTAATAGTGTCATCTTTAGAACAATCATCAACGACAATCAACTCCCAGTTCTTATATGTCTGAGCTTGTACACTACGAATACTCTCTTCTATAAACTTTCCACATTTAAAAGATGGCATTATAATCGAGACGAGGCTATTATCATTCAGCAACATATTTCTATTCATAATTACTATGCGACCACCACAAAACCTTTATATACAATTGGGCAATAAAACTTGTTGGTTAGCATCAAATTCAATTCTGTAATAATTCACAATGTTCTGTATTTGTTTGTCGTTCATATTCTCATCAACATTATTATTCCTAAGACTTGAACCCTTATGAAAATGTTGATATAACATATCAAGTGGCATATATGGTATTCGATGTTTACGGCATAACTGGCAACACTCCGTGTTATTTAGAAGTTCCATAAAATAAAACCAAACGTCATCCGCTAAAGGCGCAAGTTTCAAAAAAAGACTTTCATTAGTAATATCCTTATATAGCAGAGATGGATCATATAAAACACAGCCTTCTCCAACAGGAAACACAAAACGACTTGATGTCCCATTTACATCCTCTTCCCACTCGCTGTAATCTGCTATAGTGTTATTACTATTCAATTTAACGCCATGAGCAGTGTGGCAATAAATCATTTTAGGGTTCTCTATATAATGATTTACTAATCTTTCAATAGTATCATTTCTATAATAAACATCATCATCAGTTGTTATTATCAAACTATCCGGCCTATGCTTTAGTGTAGGTATAAGTTTTTTATATGACTTTATATCTTCACAAAAGCATATAGTAAGCCCATACTTCGTAAGCTCTCTCAATAACGGGGGTATATTATTATCATTCCAATTGACGTTATCCAACCAAAGAATAATTTCATCCGGCTGATATGTTTGACGCAATAAAGAAATAACAGTATACCCTACTGTTTTTGACACTCTTCTCCCATAACTTGTTAGAGATACAACGATTTTTTTTCCTCTAACACAATTATTAACGCCTCTATTAGGCCTAATTATTTTTAGAGAACATAGTGCCTTAATGAGTATACCATAAATAGAGGCAATGAGAATTAAATATTTATTTGACATAAAAAAAACTATATATAGTAATACACTATGATGAGTATTCGTATCATATAATTATTCCCTATTAATGGTTCTTACCACTTTTCCCGGATTACCGACAACAATGGAATATGGAGGTATATCCTTAACTACAACCGAGCCAGCCCCAATAATCGTATCATGCCCTATCGTGATGTTACCGATAATACATACGTTCGCTCCTATTGATACGTTGTCGCCTATATTAGGGGCATTCTTGGAGAGAACATTATTTCCTATCACAGTATTACACCTTATCCACACATTATTTCCTATTATAGCATTCTCATTAATAACTATACCGCTGGGGTGAGATATTTTGAAGCCCTCTCCAATCTGTGTTTGATATGGAATATCTATACCAAGAAAAACACAATAAAACCGATATAATGGATTTAAGATGCATCTAACTGGGGGGGGCTTTTTTTTATTAGGCAGTATTGATACCACCAAATCTTTACAAAGAAATTCATTCTAACCAATTCCTTCTTTTAATATTCTTATAAAATAATCATAATCCACACCATCTTTGTTTTTTGATTCAGAGTTTAACCGTGAAAGAAAGTGGATAATATCTCTGATCGAATGTTTTTGCCTGAATAATAACAAAGCTATCCAAACATTATTGACACTCTTCCATAGCATATAATTAACTATAGAAAAATGTTGCTTAACATTAATAAACCTATTAAGATAGTGGATATATGTTTTGGGAAGTGTGTCATGATCCCTTGTAGAGGCACTTACTTTATGATATATTATACTACTAGTTAAGCAAGCAACTTTTTGGCGTTCCAGCTTCCAGCGCATCGAAAGTTCAAAATCCTCCTCCCCAAAGAAAAACCTTTCTGTAAACAAACTATTATTACTTAGAGCAGACGGTCGAACAAGCAAAGCACAGCCTGTGATAAAACTTATATCAAAGAATTCTTTGTTAAACGCAATATTGCTTTGATCTGCATGATAATACTTCCTGAAGCCCCACCATAACTTACCTCCACAATTCCATATTCTATTCTTGTCGTAATAATATCGAATTTGTGGAGTGCAAGCAATATAATCGTTGTGATAATTCATAAATTGAGCTAACAATCGTAAAGATTGCGGCTCAACTTCTGTGTCATTATTCAATATCCAATAATAGTCTATGGGTTGATCCGACAATAATTGCAGTCCAAGATTATTGCCCTTTGCAAAACCATAATTTTTATCTAATTTATATAAAATAAAATCGCGATTCTCAATATTATATTTTAGACTTTCGCCCTCGTTAACCTGCGTCACTTTAACACCTTCTATTGAGTTAACGAACTCACATATCTTTTCTACAGAATCATTTGTAGAACCATTATCAACCACAATAACAGAAAATTGGTTATCATCTGAGCGATAAACAGAATCAATACACGCAATTGTATCTTCCCAACCATTCCAATTCAATATAACTATTGCAATCATAAAAGTATAATTAATGACTATATGCTTTTACTTTTTTCTTACAAATGAAACCCATAATGAGGCCGTATAAAGCTAACTCATATACATTCAATAGAGTATAGTAATTACTAAAGAAAGAAAACAATAAACCCAAACACCAAAAATAGTAGCTTAAAATAAACCAATAATTACTAGTCTTTCTTTGTTGATAGTAGAAATAATAAGAGACAAATGATAAAATATAAATATACAGTGAGCCTAATACTATTCCGTTAAACAAGAAGCCACCACCAAATAAGGTATATACATTGGTGTACTCCCCATTCATATCATTAACGACTAAATAATCATAGTTTGAGTCAGCCTTATAGTTAAAATTTAGAAATAACTGTATAAAAGGAGGGATGCCATATGCAGGATTCTGACCCATTGGTAAATGTAAACGAAAAGCCTCGTTCATACCAGAAATCCCAGCATACACATACTTTGTAAAATGATCAACGATAAAAATCCACTGTGTCTCGTTTAACTCATAATCAAAAGACGGAAGATAAGAAAGGATGAAAAAGCCAAATACAACACCAGTGACAATTAATAATTTAACAAGTGATATTTTAAAATTATAGAATTGTGAACGCACTAAAAAAGCAATAATATAGGGGGCAAAAATCCATACCTTTACATTATAGAACAAAGTACATGCAGAAAGAAGTATAATCAACAACATTTTGGAAACCTCATTCTTTTTTACCGAAATTAAAAAGTGGGTTTCCAAGAACATCTGAATAACCAAAATATGACCAAACAAACCTTTCCCTGCAAATTCTGTTGCAACATCACCATCCGTATAATTGAAGCCCATACTATAAGCTCTCAGAATCATAATGAAAGAAAGAGCATAAGCTATTATCATCAATAGTTTGTCGTTGAAAAAATCCCCCCCATAAAGAGTTCGTGATGGTATTACTTTTCGTTTAATATGAGATATAAAAAAGAATCCTGGCAGAATAAAAATCACATATCCTAATAGTAAATAAAATACAGTATCCACTACCATCTCATGATAATATAGGTAGTTACTTGTTAAGCAATATAGAATTGTTACAGGAATAGTTATTAAGATAGTAAAGAAGAATGGTGTCCTGTCTTTATTTACAATCCTCCTTTCTAATCTATAATAAACCACCAATAACAATGAAAAAAATATAGAAAATAAAACCATTTATATAATCAACGAAGAGCGTACAGTAATTCAATAAAATCATTGTCTTTTACTCGACCCATCTTAGAGACCCGAAGATAATTAATCAATAATAAAGGATGATGATAGAGGATAAAAAAGGAACCTACTATCACCTTAAAGTACTTTCTTGCTGAAAAGAGTTTTTTTAGGCAAAAACACATGTGACACATACAAACAAGTGATACCCTTTTATACTCAGTATTTCCTTTCCACTCATTATTAACAGCCTCCCAAGTCATGATTCGAGAGTATTCATCTATCTGGTGTGACACATTATTATCGTGTACCCTCACTTTAAAGAGAGATTTATCAATCCATAGTCCCTTAAGCCCCTGTTTAAAGAATCGTTGGAAATAAGCTAAATCTTGAAGTTTTTTTATTCTTTCATTCCAAAGCCCTAATCTAGCTATGGTTTCCCTTTTCACAAGAAAGCAAGGTGTAGGAAGTGATGTGTAGTATAGATGACTTACTATGTCATGCTTAATTGCGCTAATATTCTTACTGCCAACAATATTACAGATATCATCCTTAAAATAATCAAAATCGCAAGCAATATAATCAACATTTTGCTCTCCAAAAAGAGAAATTCTACTTATCAGGAAATCGCTATTGACGAGATCGTCATCATCAAAAAACTGGATAAAAGCTCCTTTACTATTTATAATACCAATATTTCGAGCACTATTACCTCCACGGTTTTGAGACTGTAAATAAAGTACTTCAAAACGACTATCAGATGCGAACTGTTCGACAATCTCCCTAGTATTATCTACAGAATGATCATCAACGACTATTATTTCTACTCTATCGTATTTCTGATTCTCAATTGAAACTAAGGTCTCTCGTAATAAACCAGATCTATTGTGAGTAGGGATAATTATACTCACTAAATTGGGAATTGGTTCAAACTTAAAACTAATTCTTTCCATCTTCAAAGCCATTATTTACATCCGAATTATATCCTTTGTCCAACTTGGGATATTAATGCAACTATTCAATACAAATGTAGCTCCTGGATAATTATGATATTCTTCTTTATTACATAATAGATACGGCCAATTATAAAGCGAGATTTGAACTCCTTCAACGTTAAAACGAGATTGGAGAATTGCTCTTTTTGCGATAGAACAGGTAATATCTTGGTTATTAAGATATTGAGGTATTTCAATTTGATGCCTTTTGCAGAAATCTAGGATAATATTGTTATGGTTAGTATAAATTCTCATCATAGAACATACATAAAATTGTTCTATTAACGACAATCTACATATGATATGATTGTTAGATTTCAAATTCCACATACGCAATAAGACACGCATCATCTTACTATTAATCAAGAAGTTTAAAGTGTGTAATCTACAGCCATTAGGCCAGCAAGCAATAACACGTTTCCATAATTCACCTATTCTAAACTCCTTTGAATAGAAATCGGGGGAAAGGAGTCCATGCATTAAAAGCAACACCTTTAAGTTTTGCTTGCCTTTTTTTTCACTTACGATAGGAAACTTGTAATAAATGCTTTCTGCCTCTGAATATTGACTGGATACTTTTAGCATACCACCAGCCAATGTCGATATTGGTTTGTCGTAAAAGAAACTATAAATATAATTATCTGATATATCCTCTAAATAGTTTTCGCCAATTTTTGCATGATATGTTTGACACAAGTCATCAATTAATACAACATCGTTCTCCTCACACAACTGCTTAATTTCAAGGTAGTCTGGGTTAGGTATCCCAAAGAGATGGGTTAAGAGCAATATATCCATCTCTTTGATTTTTCCCTTAATAAAATCTAGGGTTGAAGTGTAGTACTCCTTATTTATATCAAGAAAAACAGGAATACACCCCTCTGCAACAATAGCATCTAAGACCGTAGAGCAAGTAAACACTTGCACGCCAACTCTATTTCTATGCCTATTCATTTGCAGAAAGAAGCGTAAAGCAGCGCTTCCACTATTAAAGAAGAAACATGACTTCGGAGCTTGTAGATCAAATTTTTCCCCTGCAAGCAAATCTCGAATCAACTCTTCATTTATCTCTGTCCTTGCACGAACAATCATTTTCTCTTAATAATTAAACCTAATAAATGTCTGGCCTGAGATAACACTGGCTGTTTATCATATGAAATCAGATAATATGACTGGGGGATAGAACTAAAATTCCTAAAGTTCTTCTCAACGGCCTCAATCATCGATCCACCAAAATTGAATATTTTCACTTTATCTGCAAAGTACTGAATCGCATGCCATACCATATAAGTATGACCGCCACTTTCCCTTAGTTCTGCATCACTTGCTCCCAGCCAATAATAAACTTCCCTATGGTCATAAATAAAGATAGCTATTCCATGAATCCGCCCTTCAGGGTCAACACATTTAAAGATTTTGACCATTTCACGCTTCTTAAGTTCTGAACACAATGTTTTTACCACTTCATCGGAGTATGCTCTTTTTGAACCTTGGCGTTCATAGGTTTTTAAGGATTCACGTAGATACTCGTCAACATCATCTGTTTCCACGACCTTAAGATCAGATTTCTTTTCCACCCGATTCAGAATCCATTTATGCCCTTTTGAAAAACGCTTAAACTCTTCTTCCGGAATATAATTGGAATAATCTATCACATATGTGTACTTTGTGGTTTGAGTGCATCCTTTCCAATATAAGGGAGACCAATAATCATAATGATAATTGAATTGTATATTAAAAGCCTTAAAGTCTTTCTCTACATATTCCCATATTGCATTGGTATACTCCTTTTGTTTTGTCATTTGTTTTTGCAACCGGATATTGTTCTGCTTTGAAAAGTCCTCAAAGAGAATACCCATTGATTGCGTCAGTAACGGCATTTTCACCTTACCGGTACTTATAAAAGGAAGAATTAAACCGGCAACAATAATGTTATCATCATCGTACAAAGCACAAATCTTGAAATCATTATTGGTTAAGATTTTTACCCACCATGAATAGTCAAAAACAAACCCTTGAGGTGAATTGTCAACAAACGAATCCCATTTAGAGTAGTCTGCTTCTACAATATATTCAACTTTCATTTTATATACTTTAATGCTTTAACAATCTTATAATATCTAGAAAAAACAATAATAGACACGATTAATGACAAGAATAATTTAATAGCAAGCCTGATTAAAATTCCGTCAACCCTTTCTACGTAAAAAACAGACATGCTTAATAACAAAAACACAAGGAAAACAATATAAACCCTTCCCCAATTAAACCTAATAACTTTGCTACAATTAAATGATAAATAGAGAGAAACAATAGTTGATGCAAGCTGTGAGAATATAAAAGCACCGCCTGCACCCATATAACCATATTTGGGTATTAGAATAATATTTAGACACAAATTTATAATTAACTGTGTTATGCTAACAATAATTACAAATTGAGGCTTGAAGAAAAAGAGAGGTTGAGAGAAAAAGAAATAAATACCATTTAAGACGAAACCAAAGCTAATAAAAATAATTGGTTGCCATGCCTGATGGTATCCAGTTGAGGTCATAATTCGTATTGCCTCGGGTGAGAATAATACTAATACAAGAGCGATGAGAGAGCAGACTGCTACAGATCCCTCCATAAAATAATTCATCTTTGTATTATCAAATGAATCCTTCGAGGCCTCCCTGAAAAACCATGGTGTAAATGCTTGATTAATGCTGGAAGTGATAGTACTTAATATCGTTCCAAATTGACTTGCGACACCATATAGACCAAGTTGATCTAGCGAAGCAAATTTATTCAACAGGATTCTATCAGCCATAACTGAAAGATAGCCTGAAACAGAATGAGGTATAAGGGGGGCTGAATAACTCAATGATTGTCTTGCTATTCCTTTATCAAAAGAAAAATCAACTTTGGGGGCAAAAGCAAAAAGCGAATAAACAAAAAAAATCAAATTAACAACAAGGGTTGAAACCAGCATACCTAATACCCCCCACTTAAATACGGCAACTGTAAGAATATTTAATGTCGTAACAGTCAGCCAGTTTAAAAGCATATTAATTGTATAACGTCTTCCTTGTTCTGTAATTTGAAGCCATTGTTGGTATAATAAATATAATGGATTCAATAATACACATAAGAGCGAAATTATAGTAAAACGCCAAAAAGGGACGCCCTCGGTAAATGGATCAATTAGCCATCTATGTAATACTATACAAACAACAGTCAATACAATAGAATTGCCAATAACCATTATTATGATAGTTCCCCATAAAGTTTTCTGTTCATGAGTATTAGATACTGAATAGTGAAACCGGCTTGCCGCACCATGGAGTGAAAACATAAAGAGGATACTAAGAAACCCCATAATTGAAGTAAGCAAGTTTAGGACACCATAATCATCTGGCGTTAAAAATGCCGTATATAAAGGAATTAAAAAAAAACCAATTCCTTTTTGTAAGAAAGACGCAACAGAATACAAAGTTGAATTCTGTATTACCTTTGGGATCCTTATTCTACTTAACATATTGGTCTAACTGACTACATACGGCACCCTCAAAATCTGGGAACCAAAGATCATCACCCTCGATTGATTCTGTTTTTCCAGTTCCAATTTCACGAGCGGACTTAACCCACACACCAATAGATCGCGGGAAAGAATTTCTACTCCACTCACAATCAATAATAAACAACTTTTTATTAAAAGCTAGGGACTCATATAGGCATGTGGAAAAAAGACCTATAATAGACTCACTTCGCCCAATTTCTTCATATAGGTTATTAACGGATGAAGAAAAATGAATATTACTATACATGCGCAAAGAATCATATTCATTAATATCATCGCGGGGGTGAAGGCGTACAACAATACGCTTTTCCGGATATAATTCCGCTAGTTCTGAAACAAATGAAATTATTATATTATATACAGGCTGCGAAATAACGAGAAAATCGATTGATGACTTTGTTACAATTTTACTCTTAATAAAAGTATTTAAATAAGGATTACCTACTAGAACTTTTTTTGTCTTCCACTTTATAAACTTATGCCAAAAGGCACCAAATGTCCAAATTTCATCTGGGATATAATATCCATAATGCTCATTACCTGCAAACAAAGATTCATTATAAGCATAATTTCCTTCATCTATGCATCCATGCTGTAACTCTACGGTTCTTATGCCCAGCTTCTTCGCAATATTAATTATAATAGCACTATACCCGCCATAGCAGGCACAATTAACAAACGCTACCTTACATTGAGTTCTGTGAAGTAGCCATTTTATGAGTTTGCCATAAATAGCCACTCTTAGATCTTCCATTTCAAGTTCCTTAACAGACAAGAATGAGGCATACTCATTTTTAGAGAACTCATAAACATCGGGATTTCTTTTATATGGGAAAAAATGAATAATCCGCGCTATGATACTAGATAAGCTCAAAAGGTATGTGTTAATAAAGCTCAATCCTTGATACGAATCTGTAGTTCTCCAAAAATATGCACCGTCTGCATCTTCCACCAAAAGACAATCCTCTGGATATAAGTCATAATAAAAGCCATCTAGCGAATTAAAAAAAACTCCTTGCGGGTTCTTAACATTAAATAGCGTTGATGTAAAAAACACGAACTTGGCACGTTGAATTTTACACATCTTCAAGTAACAGACGATTCGACCCAACTTCTTGAATATATTGTCCTTTACCTGTTTTGGCGCAATATTTAATCCATTATTGATTTGCGACATTATTCGGTAACGATAAAATGGAAGCATTAACATTCCATTCCGAAACCTATAGTTAAGTAACCCACTGTCTTCTATGTACTTCATATATCTATTACCTCAAATGCTTAACCAACTCATTCGCTTTCTGATATTCCTGTGGATTTCCAATATCAATCCAGGTACCATTCAATGGAAAACGAATTACTTTCTTACCTTCTGCAATCAACTTTTCAATAAGATCTGTTGCATTAAAGAAAGTATCTCCTGGAATCTCATCAAGTGCTCTTCGCTTTATTAGGTATATGCCAGCATTCGCATAGTAATTATAGGTTGGTTTTTCTATTAGCCCCTGGATATTGCGACCTTCCAAATCAAAGATACCATAAGGAACTGATACCGTATAAGGTACTGCCGCTACAGACATTTCTGCATTATGCTCTATGAAATGGAGGTAAAAATCTTCATAGTTAATATTGGTGAACAAATCGCTATTCATCACCAGAATAGTGTCATTATAAAATTCTTTCACAAACTTTATTGAGCCTATTGTACCTAAGAATTTGGGCTCTCTAACAGTCCGCACAAGTACTTCTCCTCTAGGCTTGAAGAAATGCTCTTCTAATTGTTCCTTAAGATAATTAACTGTAACAGAAATATTTTTAACGCCATATGAAATAAGACGGTCAATATTATGATCAATAATGGCCTTATTGCCTACTATAAGTAATGGCTTAGGGGTTTTCTCTGTAAGAGGGCGTAAACGCTCTCCTTTTCCACCTGCCATCAATACTGCATCAACTGGCAATCGTGTTATGAACTTTTCAAGATTGATGATGTCAACGATATGCTTCTCTTCATCCAAAATAGGAACAAGCTTCATATGCATATCTTTCTGATGGCGTATTTCCTCAACATTGCTAATGTCATCAGCTTTCATGTAATTGAAATAGCGATGCATAATCTTTTTTACCTTATCATTAACCGAAGCACCTGAAATTAATGCTCTTCGAGAATCACCATCAGTCAATGTACCCACCATTCTATTCTCTTCATCAACAACGAAGAGAACCAAAGGCTCAGGCGCTAAGTCATTAATCTGTGACAAGGCATCGAGCAGGGTTTTATTATCATCTATTATATGATTATTCATACCAATCCTTCTTGAATTAACAATTCTGCGTATTTCCAGTCGAGCATTGTATCCAAATCGACTGAATGAACTTCGCTCATCTCATAAAAGCGAACTTTCTTGAAATCATTCATATGCATGATTTTCAAGGATTCTATATTGATAACATAGACAGCTCCATTATATTCATAACATTTGGGAGCTTCCTGGCGTCTAGTTATTTTGCCATCACCTTTGGAAATAACCAGATGGCCATTTGCATCCGCTTCGAAGATGTCGTAATAGGGATTAGATGATGCTGGCTTTACAGATACAACCATATCACAATCCTTATCAAATATAGCTATACAACCTTCAATATCATCTTTTGTTCGGAAAGGCGATGTCGGTTGCAATAATACAACATTATCATAGTGTATTCCTTTATCTTCATAGAATTTGACGGCATGGAGGATTACTTCATAGCTCCCTGCTGTATCAGAAGCCAACTCATCTGGGCGCTTAAAAGGTACTTTTAAGCCATAATCTTCAACCGTCTTGATAATATCTTCACTATCTGTAGATACACAGATATCCCCATCATCCACGAATTGACGAGCTACATCTATCGCATAACAGATCAGTGGTTTGCCATTCAAAGGCTTAATATTCTTATGAGGAATGCCTTTACTTCCACCTCTAGCTGTAATCAAAAATAAGCTTTTCATTATAGTTCTATTGGTTCGTCTTCTTTATAATCTCTTTTGGCAGGTCTTCCTGCAATCAAATCCCAATATTTGGCTGGTATACCTTCAGCGCTACGGAGAAGTGCTAAGTTATCCTCGCCAAGCACATCTCCTTTATTTATAGGTTCCTTAGCTATAATCCTTTTCAGAACAACTTCTGCGTTCTTTTGTTCCGAAGCATTGGGGCACTTAATACCATTACCCATAGCATTCTCAATATTACGGATGGATGTTACCATCTGTTTCAATTCATCAGGTTCCAATGATGCCTTATGGTCTGGACCTTCCATATTCTTATCGAGCGTAAAGTGCTTCTCTATTATTTCTGCACCCATGGCTACAGCTGCAATAGGGACCTCTATTCCCATTGTGTGGTCTGAATATCCCACCTGGCATTTGAATGCAGCTTTCAAAGTTTGCATGGCCTTCAAATTAACCTCATCATATGGGCAAGGATAATTGGTCGTACAATGTAGCAGAGCAACTTCCTTAGCTCCACTTTCCATCAATGTGTTGTATGCCTTTTCAACATCTGCTAGTGTTGACATGCCTGTAGAAAGGATGACTTTCTGCCGTCTTTTTCCTATAGCACGTAGAAATGGGATATTCGTTACTTCTCCTGATCCTATCTTCAATACGGGAATACCCAGTCCCAACAGGAAATCCATATCCTCTTCTGTATCTGGAGTTGACAAGAACTGAATTCCTATTTGATTGCAATGATCTCTAACCTCAACAAACTCATCATAACTGAGCTCAAGTTGTTTCAGCATCTCATACTGTGATGCACCTTTATCCGAGATATTATTCTCCTGATATTCTGCCAAGGCTGCGCTTTTAGTAACTATTTTCTCTGTCTTCCACGTCTGGAACTTAACAGCATCTACCCCTGCCGCTTTAGCTACATCACATAGTTTAAAGGCAAGATTTTTATCACCATTATGATTAACGCCTGCCTCTGCAATAATAAAAACCTTATTCATTGGTATCACGGAATAACAAACCATTATATTTCAACATTATGATACCTTCCTTATAATTATTAAAGACAGGTTCATTCTTTCTTCCTTCCAGATTGTTAAGTATCAATTTCATAAAGTTGACGCCACAACCGTATGCATGAGGATGACCTCCTCCAAATCTTGGATTTATCTCATTGATGAAAACCTCACCATCATTACTCACAAAGACATCTACATCGATAGGTCCATATAAACCTTTAATATTGGTGAGTTTTTTTATTTCATCTAATACTTTTTCTGATTTCACTGATACTGCCTTATCTGTCTCACCAGCTCTCATGGATATTTTCTTCTTCATAAATACAGATACAAGTTCTCCAGATATCATATCAAAGTATACATCTACGCCATACTCGGTACCATCGATAAATGGCTGGTAGATATATTGTTTATTCTCCTTGACACTTTCAAAATCACTTTGTGTAGCAATCTTTTTGATACCAATACTAGCGCTACCATCTCTTAATTTTGCAAAGAGAGGATATGACCATTCGCTGCTATTGATTTTTTTTATGGCATCTTCGTACGAACCAACTGTCTCAACTAGTTTAATGGTATCTTTATATGTATTATAAAAGCCGAACTTATCGAATGTCTGCTTGATAAAGTTTAATTCACTCAGAATCAACTTGATTCCCTGAGCCTCGAATTTTTCCTTATAATCTGATAGCAAGACAAGTTCTGGGTCAATCAACGTCAAAACAGAAGTAACCTCCTTCTTCTTGCAAATATTAAGTATTGTATCTATGTACGCTCCCAAATTATTAAAGTCTTTCTCGACACAGAAATACTCGTCTCCCGAATATAAAGCAGGAGCATAAGGACTCATATCAAGGGTATAAACCTTTCTGCCAACAGCATGGAATGTCTCCTTGAAGTATTCAACAATCTCCACTCTGCGACCAGGGCTTAAAATAAGTAAATTCATACAAACAAATGATTCTTTTGAGTAAATTCTTTTGTTGACCAAAGTTCGCGTACGACCTGGTATTCATCACCATCTTTCACAACGACTGCAGGGAAATATTCGATAAACAATGGAGCTAATGACATCGTATAGGCACCAACATTGTGAATAGTAACTTCATCGCCTACACATAGTTCCTTCTGATCAGCAATTTCCAAAAATCTATCCATCTCTATACAGGTAAAGCCAGAAACCACCTGTCTATTGATGATATTGGATGAAGATGGATTTATCGTATATCCAAACTTGATAGCATTCATCTGGGGTGCTATATGTTTGATAGTTCCATCTGTGTAAACCAATCTAACACCCTTAATATCTTTGGTGCCTATCACCTTACATACGTATGATATAGGTGATGCTATAAGAGCTGCACCAGGTTCTAAAATCAATTTCACCGAAGATGGTATATTATATTGATTAAGAACTGATACAATGGTCTGTGCATATTCATCGAAAGTAGGTGCACCGGGCTTATCCCCAAACAAGCAACCACCTAAATCAATATATTCCAGTTCATCGCATAAGGTAGAGCATTCGCAAGCTTTTATAGTAATAGCCTTGAATATACCAAGACTCTTGGTGCGCGTGCTATGATGAGCATGAATGCCCACCACTTTTACAATAGGAATATCCTTCAAGATATCTATTGCTTTCTGGAAATCACCATTTTCAATATTAAAACCAAATCTCCCTGGTTCATTTCCCGGTATTGTCTCTCCAGGACATACTGTTTCCAAATCGAAATTGATTCTTAATCCCACTTTTAATTCATTGGGATAATCAGACTGATGATTATGTATATAAGCTATTTCAAGAAAAATATCCAAATTAACGATACCTCCGGCTCTAAGGATTTTATCCATTGCCTCATACCCCTTACAAGGCCCATTGATGATGACCTGGCTGTCATCATAGCCAACATATTTAGCCAATTCATATTCTGGTGTTGACACAACTTCTGCTAATACTTGCTGGGATTTCATCCAACTGGCAATCCATGGCAAATTATTCGTTTTAAAAGAATAGCCAACCATGAAATTAGGCCATAAAGTGGAAAAAGACTTCCGTAAATCAGAGAGATTCTTCTCTAACTTTTGCAAATCTATAGAATAATAAGGAGTCTTAAGCATCTAGAAATTCTTTAATTATACTTACTATACGTTCTGAGCTATAACCATCACCCCAGTATTTATCCACTATTCTTGGGGCATTAATAGCCTTTTTCAGAGCATCGGTTATATCTTTTTGTGATCTTCCGCAACTAATCACATTTTTACAAATAAAGCGTCCCTTCTGTCTATCACCTATGTTAATCACAGGTGTACCCATAAAAGGAGCTTCTACAATACCGCTTGATGAATTGCCTACAACCATATCAGCATGTTTCATAAAACTGAGATAACGATGCTGGCCTAATGATGGGTACAATTGCATTGAATGCGAATTCAACTTCACAACTTGGTCCCAGAACTCATTTATTTGCAATCCGCCAAAGTCGGTATTGGCTTTTGTAACTATATACTGAACACCTTCTATGCTCTTCATTGCATTGTAAAGGTTTTCTGCCATCAGGAGGTTATCCTCAAGTGATAGTTTGGTCTCCGGATGTAACGTAACTAAACACCATTTTTGATTGCAGTCTAATTGCAGTTGTCGCGCAGTTTCGTTCTTATCCCACAGATTCAAGCGATTAAAGTTATCCAATCCAACTTCACCTACTTGGTAAACGTTCTTATTAGAGCCTCGCATCCGCAAAATATTCTCCGCTGCAGCTATCACTCCAGGGAAGTGAATAGATGACATCATTGTAACAGCATTCCTGACTTCATCGTCAATTGCTCCTTCAGTAACATCTCCTCCGGCAATATGGGCAATAGGGATGCGCATGACCAAAGCAGCACTTACTATCGGGAGTAGTTCATATCTATCACCCAAAACTACCACTAAATCAGGATTCAATATAGAAAATGTATTCGCAAACCCTTCGGAGCACAATCCCATAGAGCGGACAATGCTAGCCTTATCGTCAGATGAAAGCTGCATATCAACTATTGCAGCTATAGGATATCCATCTTCCTCAATGAACTTATAAGTTAAACCTTGCTCTGGAGAGAGATGTGCCCCTGTTACAACGAGCTGTAATTCCAAACTTTCGTCATGATAGATGGAATCAATAATCCATCTCATCAAGCCGTATTCAGAACGAGCGGCAGTTACAACACAAACTTTTTTCATAAAAGCCCTTAACCCTTCAAAAACCAGTCGTTAACATTTGCCAATCGATCTTTTGGCAGATCATTTGTATCTAGACGGGGGAGTTTAAAGATACTATCATTTTCTTTATCAGATAAATCTGCAACTTCAACGTCCGTTGTCAAACCCATCTTGCAACCATGTAGTTTCAACAGATCAATCGTATCTTGATTATAATCACCGTACGGATAGCAGATAGTCCAGTTGTTGGAATCGCCTCCAACCATATCAATAAACTCTATTGACTTAGCAATCTCAAACTCTTGTTTCTCTTTAGGCAACGACGATAGCCAATAATGATCATATCCATGAGAACCAATATGCATACCACAATCAACCATGCATTTGATTTGGTCAATACTCATATAGAGTTCACGGCTGAAGGCACTTTCATCAATACCTACTACTTTTACAAAGATATCATCCGTAATCTTCTTACGGACATCCTCTACCAGTTCAACCTGCAACAAGCGCTTGACAAAGATAACTTCCTTGGGATCAAAGCGATTGGCTATTGCCAGCTTGTCAAAATAATAGTCGTACGATTCTAACTTATAATCATTACGATACTTATTTAGTTGAAGTTTTATTTCATTTAGTAAACCATCAAACTTCTCGACAGGTGTAGAGGCCAGAATAAAATGAATCTTGTTCACATCAAGAACCGTGTGCTCCGACACCGCTTTGACAGGGGGGTAAAATGCACCTTGAACATGTTCATGTTCAAGTATTGGGAAAGCATATTCAAAATGATCTGCATATGCATCATCAAAAGTGAACAAAACTGCTTTTTCCGGCAATTTTCCATTATTATAATACGCATCTAACACCTGCTCCACTGTAACAGGATTGTAGTGTTTCTTTAAGAACAACACCTGCTCTTTAAACAAATGCACGTCGCAGCCTTTTATTTCCGGATAGCGTGAATTCTTCAAATCACGCACATAGTGGTACATTACCACAGTCAATTTTTCGCACATAATTCTATATTTTATTTATGCTATTGGGCCTATCCTGGTCACCATCAGCCTTAAAAATAACCAGTGGATTATCATCATCAGAAATGTAAGCGTATTCCATTGGGACATATCGCTGATCAAACGGATCAAAATACTCTGGAAGTATCGTCTCTCCCCCCTTAAGAGCTTGTTTGAAGCCTAATTGTAGAAAGAACCTTGAGTCAATACCATGATTCAAACAGTCAATATATTCAGCACTTTCTGATCTTAACAGTTCTTGAACGCTGACATTCACATTATGAATCTCGGTCAAATCTCCTATAAAATCCATGATTCGGAGAACTCTTGGTCCAGCACTATCAACATTTCGAAAAACAAAGAGTCCTTTCAATTCTCCCTTATTGAACAAACCAAGGTATCTATATGTGAAAGAAATATGATTCTTATATCGGTTTTCAAAATATTCAATGTTTTTGTATGGATTCATGTTTAGAGAAGGCGCATAACCATATGGGAAATCTATTTCCTTTACATAACAATCTGTTACCTCATTGCTTAAATTATTTATGTCTGGTGATTTTATAACTCTGAAGTTATCAACTGTCTTGTTTGGAATATAATAGCGATTTATATCACCCACACAATAATTCATGCTTTTAGCTATATCTTTATGCTTATCGCTAATACCAAGTGAAGACCAGATTTCAGGTGTGTCATTTTTAAAAATAAAACGTAATAGCCCCATACCGAGGGAACCTATTTCTTTGTTGGAGACATCATCTCTAACTTTCCATACCGCCCCCCATAAGGTCTTAGGAATACAATGAGACGGAGCAAATTTCCAATTATTAATATAGCCTAAAACACCGTCAAACTCTCCTGTCTCTTGATTCTCTGCCACGACAATGGAGAGATAATTCTCTCCAGGCACATCATGCTGAAAATGAATTAATTCATCGGATTGGCTTAAAATATGCCCCTTCTTCCAATATGAATTGATAAAGTTTTTAAATTTATCAATTTCATTAAATTGGCAATAGCGATACTTGTAAATTGACATAAAAATTATTTCAATTTAGCCTCTATACTGTCAACCATCTCTCCAACATTAGCCCACATTATTATCTCCTTTGCTGTAAATTTAAGACCAAATGCTTTTTCAATAGCAACCACAAGTTGTATTTGGCTTAAAGAATCCCACTCATCTATGTCGTTCGCAGTCGTTTCATTTGTTAATGCAGGTGTTTCATCCAAATCCAAAACATCTTCAAAAATCTCGTTCAACTTGCTAAAAATTTCTTTTCTTTCCATTGTCGTATAATTTAAAATTTCAAATCAATAATGTTCCTGCATTAATTGGAAGCTTAACCCCATTCACCTGCTGTGGTGCATCCACAAAGAACTTGATAGCCTGAGCGACTTCGTCAACCGTCAGCAGTTTCTTCAGTGGATGTTCCTGTTGCATCTGCTCTAAAATACGCTCGTCAACGGTCGCAAAATTGGTCTGCATATAGGCTGGCAGAATACAGTTACTGGTGATGTTATACCTCGTATATTCCTTGTTAATCACATCTGACAATTTCATCAAGTATGCCTTGTTGCATGCATAGAGTGTATAGCCCATAGGAGGCAATCCCAAGACAGCTTCGGTTATGATGTTGATAATCTTTCCGAACTTCTTTTTTTTCATTCCTTCAATGCCAGCTTGAGTGATCTTCACCGTGGGGATGATATTCATCTCAAAAGCTTTCAAAAAGTCTTCTGGTGCTGTCTTGTGGAAATAGGTATTCTGAGGCTTACCCACATAGGTACAGTTCACTAGCGCATCTAAATCCCACTCCTTCATCTGCGCACAGAAACCATCAACACTTTCAGCTTCACAGAAGTTCATCGGTATGGCTCTAACATTGGCATATGTGGCCTTCATCTCTTTTGCTACGGCCGTGAACTCTTCTGTTGCTAAGTAGCTAAAATATACCTGGTGGCCGTCTTTGACCAATAGTTCAACGGTGGCTTTACCCAAACCTGAGGTTCCGCCCGTAATTAATATGTTCATGCTTATTCAACTTTATCTAATAGTAAACCTATCTGCACATGGCCTTTTGCGACCAATTCCGACCTCCCGTCTTTGATTCTCCGGAATTTTAGCTTGTAGTTGATGATATTTACGGCCTCTGAAACCGTATCAATACCTGCTTCAAGCTGAATTTCTTCATTGAGATAAACAGGTTTGTGGAAACTTATATCCTGTGATTGAATCATCACTTCCCTTGAAGGAAGCAGCATTCCCACAAAATGTGAAACAAATGCATTCAGGATATTTCCATACATTACCTGTTCCGGGAACCCTTTTTCACAAGCATATAGCTTGTCCGTATGCAAAGGATTGAAGTCGTTACTGCAACGTTGGAAACTGTAGTACACGTCAGAAGTCACCATATATGTGTACTGGATGTTTGCAGATTTTTCTGCCAGTTCGGTAATCGTCATACGGTTTTCGTTTCAATATAACATTCTCTATTCTGGTACTCATCCACACACAACTCATACTGAGCTGTAGCAGCACCTTCCACTGGCGTAAATCCAAGGCCTGTATAGTGGTTTTCCACCATCTTATTCTTAGGTGTAGGGAGATATTCACCAATAATCTTCTTATAACCTGCAGCCTTAGCTCTCTCAACCATCGTATTGAGCGTGAAGTTTTCCATACCACGTTTCAGCACACGGCAGCTCATGAACCAGGTGTCCACAAAGAGGGTCTCCTTATCCAAAGGCTTCATAATAATGACTGCTATCAAACCATTGTCACCAAATTTATCCTCCAACGTAAAACTTAAGTCTATCACATTGGGGTCGTTGGCCAACGCCTCAATATCAGCATCAGTATAACGTACGGTACGCAAGTTAAACTGGTTGCTTCTTTGACTGAGCTGTGCCACACGAGGGGTATTGAACTTGGTAAAACCACTTACCACAGATACCATATTCAATGACTTCAAGAAGTCTGCTTCATTAGTAAATGTCTTGCTCAAAGAAACACGCTGAGCCTCCACCTGATACTGCTTGGTTCTGTCTTTATCAAGGTTGCTATAAGAAGCAGTCTCAAAAAGGTTCAATGAGTAAAGATACTCCAAATACTCAGCAGGATCTTCAGGGAGCTCAGGAACTGTGATACCCTTAATATTCTCACGAACCATATTGCGCTCAAACGGGTTGTCATCCAGAAAAACCATACTATCAAAACCAATATTCAAGATGCCCTGAATAGTACGGATGTTATCCACCTTGGTTTCCCAGTTTGCCTGGAACACAGCAATATCATTCAGTTTGAGTACCATATCAGGATGCTTCTCAAAAGGCTCCTTAGCGGTTTCTTCGTTGTTTTTTGAGGCCACACAGATGATGATGCCTCGTTGTTTGAGCTTCTTTACCCACATCTGGAACTCTGTGAAGGCTTTGCCTATTCCAAGTCCATGGCCAAGCTGAATACCTTCCATACCATCATCACCTATAACTCCACCCCAAACAGTGTTGTCAAGGTCAAGAATTAAACATTTCTTGAACTGACCTTTCACTGCACATACAATATCCATCACACGTGATGCCACATAAGGTAGTGCGTCCATAGAGAGAATCATCTCAGTGCTGGTATAGACATTGGCTGCAAACATCATGTCACGGCCTAATTTATTCTGGAGACCTGCAATGTCACATATAAAGAGGTTCTGATACTGCTGTGACAGGCGCATCAGCTCATAGTTCAACTTTCTCACCTGGAACGTGAAACTTGAATCCACTTTATTGGCATAGCTACCAAAGACTGTATCCTCAATCTCCGGATAGTTGAAGTAGATAATTTTCTTACCAGCCAGAGCTTGGTTCTCACAAACAGAAGCCAAGAATCCAATCCTGTCATCTGCCAAGGTGGCCTGCTGCTCGGGATTGAGCATAGAATGATGTTCTCCAAGCTTGTGAGTACTCTGGAAGATGACTATAAAGTCAGTATCAAACTGATAGAGGTCACTTGTAGGATCGAGGAATTGGCGCTCGACTTGATTGTACTCAGCTTCGAAGAGGTCAATATTATAGCCTCTTTCTACGCCCATGCCACGAATTGCAGTACACAATAATTGTGTGGCTGTATCACCAACTACTGCCACTTTGAATGATGGAAGCCCCGTCAGGTCTGACTTAAGGCTCCGTTTTAACTGGCTTAAGTTTTTCATTACTATTTAGGTAAATCAGAAGGACGTACAGAACTAGGTATATTCACAACTCTATCAGCAAACCAGATGGTATTCTTCAATCCGTCATTCTCACATTTTTCAAACATAGGCAGGCGATTCATCAACTCCCAGATGGGACGGGTCATCACACCATTATCATTCGTCTCGGTGAGGAAGTTAATCTGTGCCTCCTTATCCTTCATAATGACAACATTCAGCCAATAGTTGGAGAAGGTGTCAGGCGAATCAACAAAGAACTCAATATCAGGTATGTTCTTGAAGAACGCTTCGTATTCAGCAGCCACCTGTCGCTTGCTGGCCACATATTCATCCAAATGCTCCAACTGGGCGCAACCAAGAGCCGCATTGATGTTGGGCATACGGTAGTTAAAGCCAATATGATCGTGACGGAACTCCCAACGATGAGGTATCTTAGCCTGGGTGGTGATGTGCTTAGCGTATGCACCCAGTTCTTCATCATTGAAGAGCAGCATACCGCCACCACCGGTGGTGATAGTCTTGTTGCCATTGAATGATAATGCACCAATCTTACCAAAGAGGCCTGTATGTATGCCCTTATACTTTGAGCCAATACTTTCAGCAGCATCCTCTACTAACTCAATATGCCACTCCTTGCAGATAGCAGCAATCTCTTCAATGCGGACAGGATGACCAAAGGTGTGCATAGGAACACAAGCCTTGATTCTACGGCCTGTGTTCTTGTTGTAGCAGGCATACTCGTCTTCCTGGAATGCGAAGTCATGACTTTTATCAAGCTCTCCTATGCGGGTATTCTTACGAACCTCAGCATTCTTCTGGAGCCAGTCCTTCATAGCATCAGGAGATAGTCCCATTGTGGAACGATCAACATCCAGGAATACAGGATGGGCACCAATATAGCTCAATGCATTACAGGTAGCAATAAAAGTGAGTGCCTGAGTAAGCACTTCATCATCACGTTTCACACCCACAAGTAATAAACTCATGTGGAGGGCATTGGTCCCACTCACACACACCACTGCCCGCTTGGCACCTGTGTATTTAGCCATATCTTCCTCGAAACGGTCAACAAACTTACCTACAGAGGAAACAAACGTAGTGTCAATGCACTCTTCGAGGTATTTCTTCTCATTGCCCACAAAAACAGGGACAGCCAGAGGGGTAAACTCTTGGTTGCCATATACCGACTTAATAAAATCAATTACTTTCCGATACATATCTCTCATTATATTTATCCTATCTCAAATTAATTAGACATCGCCTAAGACTATCTGTCCAATATGGAATTATAATCTCAAAAGTCTCTTTCACTTTTGTTTTGTCTAGAACAGAATAAGACGGACGTTTCACAGGGCTTGGGAACTCATCACTATGACAAGGTTGAATTTCACAAGCCGTACGAACAGCATATTCTGCTATCATCTTGGTGAAGTCATACCAACTGCACACACCTTCATTGCTGTAATGATATATACCCTCTACCGGGTTCTTTAATGCAGCAACAATAGCTGTGGCTAAATCCCAAGCATAGGTAGGGGTTCCCGTTTGGTCAAAAACGACTTTCAACTGGGGCTTGGTTGCAGTGAGGTTCAACATGGTCTTCACGAAATTCTTACCAAACTCGCTGTAAAGCCAAGCGGTACGAAGAATCATATACTTACATCCTGTGGCAATGATCTTCTGTTCTCCGAGAAGTTTTGTTGCTCCATATACCCCTGTAGGTGTGCCTTTCTGGTCTTCTTTGCAAGGAGTATTATAAGGTTCCTTACCAAATACGTAATCAGTAGATATTTGGACCAGCCACCCACCAACTTCCTTTATAGCTTTCGCTAAGTTCTCTGGCGCAGTAGCATTCAGTTTCTCAACCAATGCATATTTCTCTGGATCTTCAGCACCATCTACGTTCGTCCATGCTGCACAATTGATGATGGCTTCCACCTTTTCTCTCTTCACTACCTCTCGAATAGCGTCAAGGTTGGTGATATCCAGATGCTCGGTCCTTGTATTAATGTCATCACCTGCCAGTTTCTTTAGCATGGCGATGGATTCCTCTGAGGCATCTACGACATCAGTAAAGATGTACTTATCAGTACTACTTTTAGCGATGATGCGCATCTCATTGCCCAACTGGCCGTTGGCACCTGTTACTAATAATACCATAATCCTGTAACGGTTAAAGGTTAATGTTTAACTGTTAAAGATATAAGTTCTCTGTAATTGAGAAAGGAGAATCGAAGTCCTTCAGGCAAGCATGTTTGGTATCTTTCTCTGAAAGAAGTGCCTTCTCCGTAGGGATGTGCCAGTCAATTCCAAGAGTATTATCTACTATAGAAATACCACCATCTGCTTCAGGATGATAAAACTCATCACATTTGTACTGGAATACTGCCGTTTCACTCAATACAGCAAAGCCGTGGGCAAAACCACGAGGCACAAAGAACTGGAGACCGATGTAAGATGGAAGAGGGCTGATGGAAGATGTAACCTCTTCACCTAATTCCTTTGCAAACCGTTCTCCTTCTTCATCATGAGCCGCAAGCAAACAGGTAACATGCTGGCCGTATGTGGGGCTACCTTTGCGAATATCCACAGCCACATCCAGAACAGAACCTTTTACACAACGAACCAGTTTACTCTGTGTAAAAGGTGGCCGTTGGAAATGCAATCCTCGCATCACACCATAGGTTGACATAGATTCGTTGTCTTGCACAAAGTTAATCTTGTGTCCAAGGATGGGAACCACTTTCTCATCAAACTCGCGTTGAGAGAAAGACTCAAAGAAATAACCTCTAGCGTCACCAAATACCTTGGTCTCGATAATCAAGACCCCTTCAATATCTGTCTTTATTACTTCCATATTATACGTGTTGAAGTGTGTTAGAATTAATTTCCTCCTTCATCTCGTCTATCACCTTCAAGAGATACTGGCCATACTGGTTTTTGAGCATAGGTTTAGCCAGTTCTCGCATCTTCTCCTCAGAGATCCAGCCATTGCGGTAGGCAATGCCCTCCAAACAGGCGACTTTTAAACCCTGGCGTTTCTCAATAACTTCAACAAAAGTTGAAGCTTCTGCGAGTGAATCATGAGTGCCAGTATCTAACCATGCAAAGCCGCGACCAAACACCTGAACCTTCAGTTCACCGTCTTTGAGGAACTCTTGGTTCACCGTGGTAATCTCCAGTTCTCCACGGGCTGAAGGTTTGATGTGTTTGGCTACATCCACAACTTTATTGGGGTAGAAATACAATCCGACAACAGCATAATTGCTCTTTGGCTCCTTTGGTTTTTCCTCAATGCTCAAGCAGTTTCCTTGTTTATCGAATTCTGCAACACCATATCTTTCCGGATCTGATACCCAGTAACCAAACACCGAAGCTTTACCATTTACTTCTGCATCCTCAACAGCCTTGCGAAGCAAAGCTGTGAAACCAGCTCCATAGAAAATGTTGTCGCCAAGAACAAGGCATGCAGAATCGTTGCCAATGAACTTTTCTCCAATGATAAATGCCTGAGCAAGACCATCAGGCGAAGGCTGCTCTGCATACTCAAAATGTACGCCATAGTCAGAGCCGTCCCCAAGGAGACGTTGGAAGCCAGGCAAATCATAAGGAGTTGAGATAATCAGTATATCCCTGATACCTGCCAGCATCAATGCACTGATAGGATAATAAACCATCGGTTTATCATAGATTGGCAATAACTGTTTACTAACCCCTTTGGTAATGGGATAAAGTCTTGTGCCAGATCCTCCGGCAAGTACTATACCTTTCATTAGTACCTACTTATGATGTTTAAATATGTTCCTCTACTCCCCTAAAATGAACATTCAGCTCATGAAGATGTTCCAGAAGAGTTCCAAGGGGGGTTCCTTCAGTCATTTTGGCAAATGCATTAACATCCTTAGGAAAGCACTTTCCACCATAGCCAAATTTACCATCTGGTCCTGGCACATAAGTATGAGTGTCATTGATGTAACCAGACAAAAGAACGCCAGTATGTACTTTACGCCAGTCTGCACCCATCTGCTCGCAGTACTCGCGGCAAGCATTGAAGTAAGTTACCTTATACGCGCCAAAAACATTATGCATATATTTGGTCAGTTCAGCCTCTAACGGAGACATCACTGTAAACTTCTTGCCCACAAAAATCTTAGTGAGCAAATCCTGGGCTCCAGTGAACACCATCGTCTGTTTCCTGAAGTCCTCAATGAAGGTACGCTCGGTAAGGAACTCAGGCATATAACACACTTGATGACCGGTTTCCTTAGAAAGACGGTCGCTAGTACCTGGAAGAATGGTGGTACGCACAAACACGGGCACATCAGGAAGGTTTGTTATGAGTTCCTTCATCAACGTCAAATCCTGTGTACCATCATCTTCTGTGGGAACATGAATCTGCAGGAAAGCAATATCAATATTACTCAGGTCGTCATTGTAACCCTTATAAGGATCGCTAATGAACAGTTTACACTCTGGATTGTTATGTTCCAACCAATCTTTCAAGGCTCCACCTACGAAGCCACATCCAATAATTCCAACGTTAATCATTTTGTGAAATTTTATATTGTTTGTTTTAAATTGACTTTATAAATGAACTTGGTGAACCTATCAAATCACGATGATGGTACAATCCCATGATAATAATATGCTCTATATCCTTCGTCGTGACTTCCAACTGTGGACGAAGAGATTCCACTATCATTTCCGCATTACAGAGGCTACCAGAAGGTACTTTGCTCATCACGAACTCACGCAGAATAAAATTGATTGCCGCCTCATTAATGGTATCGCTGTACCCTAAAGGCTTCAGCCAAGCCCTCATCTCATCGATAGTATGGACATCACCCTTCAGAATCTGCTCCTTCAGTGGCTCCGTCACTTCTGAGATTTTCTTGATTGGAGGAATTATCAGTGGCATTGGGAAAGCTATTTTATCCAAATACAATCATAATGATTTCCCATTATAGCAAGAGCATGACCTCTCGCCATTTTTGCAGGTACATCACCAATGTGATTTGTATTATATGCCGTCAATGCTGTTCGAAAATCAACTATAGCATCTTCTGGTGTTGTATTAACCTTCCATGCTGTCGTACTCGGTAGATCAATATTACGCTCTACTCTAGTTACTCCATTCTTTATTATAGTAGTTTCTGGACAATCAAAATGCCAACCATAATTGGTAAGCAAATCTTTTACCTCCGTATTAATATTATTGTCATGCGTAGTATCAAGGTCATATGACATTGTAACTACAGCCGTGTATCCCAAAGTTCCCATATTGCTTTTACACTTTATAAAATTAAATAGTTCTGACTGGCAGTATCAAACTGCATCGCTTAACGACCACCTGTGCAATCAGATATTTGTTTCAAGTCATTAGCCAGAAGCCAAGCTCCTGTCATTTTACCGCTATTCTGTTAAACAATATTTCAAAATGTTTATTTTTGTTTTCTAGTTAAACGAAGGTCTATTCAACTTCTCTCGGATTTTCTCAGAACAAGCTGGAACCTGATTATTCCCGATTTTCTCTCATTTACCTCTCAAACACCCTTTCAGTTACCTTAACCAGCCCTCTTTAGAATTAACATTTCTTCACTCTTAATGGATAAGAAATCTTAACGCTCTTGCGTATTTGGGTAAAAAGTGGTATCTTTGTATAGAAATGAGCGGAAAAGGCTCAATTTCCCGGATGTCTGATGAATGTCTGATGACTCTGGAAACGGTGTTTTCGCTTTGTGTTGTGTATCAGGCTGTTATGCGGAAGTTCACATTAGCTGGGAAAGCATTAAACTCTAGCGGGTAGCAGGTCTCTCGCACATAGGCCTGCTACTTTTTTAAAAAAGGTTATCAGATTTTCTCTACTGATACATTTTCCAGAA
>Ga0256407_10002601_pt1 | contig 34174 bp, 19 predicted proteins | sample RumenRJG_04DNA_FD_193489 | JGI IMG/M metagenome (GOLD analysis project Ga0256407, IMG submission 193489) | Bovine rumen microbial communities from Lethbridge, Alberta, Canada - RJG_04 | ecosystem: Host-associated > Mammals > Digestive system > Stomach > Rumen | place: Canada: Alberta...
TTAATTTTGGTACTAAGTTCTATAATATTATTATCTGTTATTATTTTATTTACCTTTATTAAAATTTCATTGTTTAAATATAAACTTTCAGATTCTAAATAAGAATAATTTAAATTAAAAAATTGAAGAAAAACTTTTAAACAATTTGAAAGTAATAAATCACATTCATCTAATAATTCCATTTTATTATTCTTTTCATCAACTTCAGTAAAATTAGTAATAAAAGATTTAATTTTTTGATTAAAATTAAATAAAATTATTTTGCAATCATTTGAGAATTTATTAATTTCCAATATAATATTTTGAAAAAGTTTAATTCTTGTATTAAATTTTTCCATTTTTAATAATTAATTTTAAATAATAAAAATATTTTTTCAAAGTTATAAGGAATTAATTTTATATTTTCCAATGATTCAATTGATTTATTTTTTGTTATTAATCTTTTTAACTTAATGATTAATATTCAAATAATTTATTCATATGTTATAAAAAATTCAATCAAAATTTTTTTTAAATAATAATAAAATGTATATAATTATGTCAAATTTTTAATATTATTAATTAAATAAATAATTGAAAGAAAATATAAATGAAATTGATATTTATATTTTTCTTCTTTATTCAAATAAACTCCAAACTAGAATTAATAGACAAAATATCAAATTGTATTATAAGCGACATGGGAAGATTTAAATATATTCAAATTAGAGTAAAAGATAAAAATCCACCATATAAAACAAAAATAATTGTGAGAGGGAAACAAGGAATACAATACCATTTAGGTATTTTTATTCAATTTTTAAATGATATGAGACAAAAACCAGAAATTTTTAATAATTTTGAATTTGATCCAATTGGAGGTGGTTTTATTAATATTGATAGAAGTAATATTAATATATATGGTTATTCCACCGCTTATGGTAAAGCTGAACATAAAATAACAGCTGGAATTTTAAGTTTATATTATCCTAATTATAAAATAAATTATGATGAGAGACTTATTGAATAAATTTATATTTAAAATAATAATTAATAATTTTTTTGCATTTATATATTTAATATTGAATAATAAAATTATTTTCTATTTTAAGAATGCGTTATATTCATTATCAATGTTTTTTATAAATTTTTGATAAATCCTTTTAAATTTTTCAAAGGCAATTAAAAAATTTTGATTTAAATAATTGGCTTCAATTTTAAAATTTAATAGAGAATTTAAATTTTGACAACTTGATATTTTACTAGATTTTGATGAGTATATCTTTGTTATGAATTGATTAATTAATTGTAAATAATTTAGAAAAAATTGAGATAATTGTTTATAATTATATTCAATTTGATTATATTTAACTTCAATTTGTTCTTTATAATTTAGAATATCTGTTTGATTTAAAGAATCCATTTTTATATAATGTAATTTATTTAAAAATATAATATTGGAAATTAATTCAGAAAAATTTTGAAAAAATAATTGAAATAATTTATTCATATCTTCTATTAAATCTTCTTTTATTATTATATTTGATTTATCTTTTATTATTTCTTCTTCATTTATAGAATCATCACTATCAATTAATTGTTCAATTCTTGAATCTTGAATATTATTTTGGAAAAAATTTAATGAATTTGATTTATTTAGTATTTCAAAAATACATAATTTACAAATAACTTTTGGATTTTTAAATCCCCATTTAATTAATCCTTTTTCAAAATAAGTAAAATAATCCATAAATTCATCTTTATTTTTATTAAATATATCAATTTTATAATTTAAAACATTTTCCATACAAATAAAAAGATATCTCAAATAATTCATAAAATCTTTCGAATTTTTAAATCTAATTAATTCATTAGTATGATGTTCATTTTTTTTACAAATAATGCAAGTTTTTCTAAAATAATCATTTTTACATTTATGTCTATAAAAATGTTCACAAGTTCTTGCAATTTTTATTAATTGTGATTCAAATTTAGAAATAATAGGTTTTTGTGAAGGCATATAAGGAAATTTAGTTTCACTTATATCAATCATTGGTTTATATCCATTATATATTGAATTAATTAAAAATTCATCATTTCCACTTTCTTTTGTTATTTTTTCTTCTGAAGATTTTGGTATCAAAATATATTGTCTTCTACTTTTTCTTATTTCTTTTAAACTATATTTTTGACTAAAAAATAAAGGTTTTTTTTGTTTTTTGACTTTAAAGGTATAAAATATTTTTTCCTTATTTTGTTGTTGATTTGCTTTTTTTTTATTTTCTTTTTTTTTATTTTTTTTTTTTATTATTTTTTTATTAACATCAATTATATCATTTACTTCATTAATTTGATTATTTATATAATTTCCTTTTATTGAATTACATTTTTCACAATTACATATTTTTAGACATTTATAACAAATCCATCCATTTTCTTCTGATTCTTCTTTAATTTGATTAAATGAATTTTTAAAATATGAAATTATACAATTTGAACAATAATTTTGTTCACATTTATCAATTGTACAAGTGATAATATCTTCCTTTTTTTTTAATAAATTACAATAATGACATAAAAAATAAAAATCATTATCTGAGTTTAAAGGAATTTCAATGATGAAGTCCCCCATTTTGTATTAAAATAGTATATATTAATTTAAGTTTAAATAATAATTAGATGCATAATCTTTTTACATTTTAATAAAAAATATTAATAAATATTATAGAGTAATGAATAAAATTTCTAATTTTAAAAAATACATTCAATTTATTTTAAATTTTTTTATAATAAAAATAAAATAAAATAGATTCAAAAATAATTATAATCATATTATAAATAAATGGAAGATTCAGAATTCAGTCACCCCGATTTACTAATTTTATTAGAGCAATTTGGAAATAACATTTGTGCAGATTGTGAAGAAAAAAATCCTCGTTGGTCATCAGTTAATAATGGGATATTTATTTGTTCAAAATGTGCAAGAATACATAAAACATTTAATAATAATATTTCAATAGTAAAATCAATAGAAGCAGATTTATGGGATGATAATGATATTAATTTTATTAAAAAAGGAGGAAATATGAGATTTAATAATATGATGACTGAATATAATATTCCAAAATTAAAAGATACAATTATATATAAATATCATACTAAAATTGCAGATTATTATAGGAAATTATTATATAATGAAGTTAATGGATTAATAATTAATTTTCCTAAACCTTCTTTAGAAGAAGGAATGTTAAAAATTGGTTATGGAATAAATAATATGAATAATAATTTAAATAATATTAATAATAATATGTCTGAAAATAATAATTTTAATAATCCTTATATTGGAAATAGAACACAAAATACTATTGGACAAGATTGGAATAATGTTATTTTTTCTATGGGGAAAGTTATTAATAGTGTTAGTTCTCAAATTAAAAGTAAAATGAAAGATTATAAAATTGATGAAAAATTAAATAGAGCTAATGACTATTTATATGAGAAAAAAGAGAAAATTACACATTCTGAAATTTTTCAAAATATGAAAAATAAAGCTGAAAATGGTATTCAAATTATAAAAGAAAAAGCATCTGGATTTTATAATATACACCATCCAAATATAAATGAAAATTTTAATGAAGATAAAAGTTCTGATATATAAAATTAATTGATATAAAATATTAGTTTGAAAATTTTTATTTTCAAAATTTTTATTTATTTGATTTATTATGAAAAAAATAATAAATAAAAAATTATATATTATTATTAAGACATATTTTATCTAATAAATTAGTATTTTCAGAATTTTCTTTTTCATTTTCCTTTAAATCTTCCATACTAAATAATTTTACACAATCACTAAAAATTATTTTTTTATTATTAAAAGGGTCAACAATTGATAGAAATTTAAATATGTTTATTTCAATATTTTTTTGACAATATGGTATTGATTTTATTAAATCTACAAATTCATTCTCATTTAATATCCCATCATTGTTAGTGTCAAATTTTCTGAATAAATCAACAAAATTTTTTAAATATTTATCTCTATTTCTTATTTGATAATTACCAATAATATTAATAAAATCATTATATGAAATATTCATTTCTTCTTTATTTTTTGTTAAATTGAATAGTTCTTCTCTTGTTAATTTATTTTTTGGCTTTGATAAAGAAAAAGAATTATTAAAATTAAAATTTATTGAATTATTTGAAAAAAGATAATTATTATTAGTATTATTTTCATTTATAAAATATAAATTATTATCATTTTTTTCATTTAATTTTTGAATATATAATAAAATTTTATTTTCTATTATTTGTGCTTCTTCATTTGGAAAAATATAATAAATAATTCGTCTCCATTCTTCTTCTTTTAATAAACCTTCCTTTTTATTATTCAACATTTTTTTTAAATATGTTTTAGATTTTAAAGGATTTTTTGACTTTAAATAATATTCAATTAATTCTAATATAGTATTTTTTAATTGATCTAAGATAAATCTACTTTCTTCATCTAGTTCATTTCTTAATATTTTACCAAATAAATTAATTTCAATATCTCTATTACTATATAATTTTATTGCATTTATAATTGCAGCAGCCCATTCAATTATTAAATTTTTTAATCCATATTTATTAGATAAATATGTATACATATATTCTTCCATTGTTTCTCTTGATAATTTATTTTCATTACATTTTTTATCATAAATTATTTTATTATTGTATATTTCATTCATAATTTCTTTTGCATATTTTAATGATAAAACTTTTGGAGTTATAGGTAAAAAATTATTATTTATATTTAATAAAGAATTTTTATCTATATTGTTATTTTTATCAGTTATTTCTTTAATAGGAGAAATATTTTTATTTTTTTGATAAATTTCTTTAGCATTATTAAGTAATTTTTCACTCATTAATTTATTTTCATTTTCTAATAAAATTAATTTATTTTGTATTAAATTATTTTCATTTGATAAAATATCTTTTTCTTTTGTAACCGTTTTCAATTTTTGTTCAAATTCAACACTATTATCTGAAAGTTTTAAAGCATCTTCTAATTGACTTCTTAAAGATTCATATTTTTCTTCAATTTTAGGATAAATTAAATCAATTATTTGTATTAATTTTTCACCACAATTAAAAATATTATTAAATAATAATGAGGCAATTTCTTTATTTTTTTCATTTAATTTTTCTATATATTGTTCACTTAAATATTTATATAATTTAAATTTACTTTTAATTATTATATTAGCATAAATATAAAGAGGAATATTATTCTTTAAACTTAATTTTACTTTTTCCGTTTCTTCAGAAAATTTTTTTTCGAAAGTATTTTGAAAATTTTCTTTTAATTCAATGGAATTAATTTTATTTACTATTTCTTTGAATAAAGGAAATTCATTTTCTAATGATAAATCTTCAATATCTTTTTGTTCTATATCTATAATTGAAATTGTATCTTTTGTACTTTTTCCATTTAATAAAATTAATGTAGGTATTTGATTTAATATTAAAAGTACTTGATTTTGATTTATCAAATCAATTTTTAAATCTGTTAAATTATTAAATATTGTAAGTGATTCTACCAAGACTTCAAAATTATTAAAATCATTATTTGTTATATCTAATATTGATATTTTTTTTAATTCCATTAATTCTTTTGGAAAAGACTTTAAATTACAATTACTTACATTTAATTCTGTTATTTCTGAATAATTTTTTGATAAATTTTCTAAAAGATAATAATTATTTTTATTTTCTAAATCAATTCCATTTAAATCTACTTTATTACCATTTTTACTTATATAATCTGAAATTGAATTTGTTATCATATTATTATTTTTCTATAAAAATTAATTATTAATATTTTTTTTATCAAAATAGGAGAATAAAATATGATAATTTAAAAGTTAATATATAAATGTCTTCTAGAATTAATTTTGAAGATTTTTTAAAAACAAAAAAAATAAATGAAAAAGCCTTATTTAAATATTTTAATTTAATATTTGATGATTTATATGAAAGAGTTGAAAATAATAAAGTAAAAGATGAAAAAATTTCTATGGAAACAATGAGAATATTTTTTCAATATCCAGAAATAATTTTTAAGTTAATTTTTTCTGCATTAAAAATCCCCTTTGAAAATAGAATTTCTAAAGTTCAATTTAATGAAATTATTTTCAAATTATACTGCAGTGATAATAAAGAAAAAATGAAATTATATTTTAATATTTTTTCCCCTGATGAAAAACAATTAATTTATTGTGAAAATATTAAAATAATTTTATTTAATTTCCATTTAATCAATTATTCAAATAATTTCAATTATTTAAATAAGGTTATTAATAATTTAAATTTAAAAGAAAATATGAGTTTTTTACAATGGGAAGAATTAAATTCTAGAAATTCAGATTTATTTTATTTAATAAATTTTTTTATTGAAAATACAAAACCATTTAATGATTTTTTAATAAATGAATTATTTTGTAATGAAATAAAAAATAATATTATTAAAAATGAATTGAAAAATAATAATTTAGAAAATAAAATTACTAAACATTTTAAATTATACCTTAATTCATTAAAAAAAGAAAAAGATGATTTATTTTTTAATGATTTAACTATGAATGATCACAAAGTTAAAACAAAAGATTTTTATGAAGAAGATATTTCAAATAAAAATAAAATATTAGATTTTTCAGATAATAATATGAAATTACAAACTAGTAAAAGTTATTCAAATCTTAGAATGAATAATTTATTATTACAACAATGTGATAATATTACTATTACTGGAAATTCTTCTACTCAATGTGAAGATGATTATCAATTTTTACATTTAATTACTCCAAATAAATCATCTTTAATTTCATCTCAAAATATAATTCAAATTCCAATTAATAAATTTATTAAAGCATTTATTTATTCAAAAAATGAAAAAAAATTTATTGAAAAAGAAATTGATATTATTGATAATATTATTGTTACTTATTCTGATGGAATAGTAAATCAAATTATTGATTTAAGATATTCATTTATTGAAACAAATTTATCAAATGTTAAACATAAAGAAAAAAATTATCAAAGAATTTATATAATTGCAAAATTTAGTAATTCAAAAAATAATGCTTTTAAATTATTTTTTGACAGTAATTTTGAATATGAAAATTTCTTATTAAAAATTTCAAGTAAAGATTTATATTCAACATTTTCAAAAAATTATGAATTAAAAGAAATAATAGGAATAGGAGGTTTTGGAAAAGTATATAAAGCACTTAATAATGAAACAGGTGAGATTTTAGCAGTAAAAATAATCAACAAAAAAGAAATAAATTACAATCAAAGAGTTAATTCATATAAAAACGAAATTTTATTTTTTAATATGTTAACACATATTAATCATGAAAATATAATTAAAGCAATTGAATTATATGAAAATTGTGAAAATATTTGTTGTATATATGAATATGTACCTCAAAATTTAACTCAATTTATATTATGTAATAAAAATAATATGAATGTAAATATTATAAAAAGAATTTCATATGAAATGATAAGTGCTTTGAGTTTTATGAAAAAAATAGGATTAATTCATCAAGATTTAAAAACTGAAAATGTAATGGTAAAATATGATAATAATAATATAAATAATTTGAATATAAAATTAATAGATTTTGGATTAAGTAAAATTATGTTAATTAATGAAACTTGTAGTGGACAATTTGGAACTCCAAATTATATGGCTCCTGAATTAACTTATTATGATGATTATAATTATAAAATTGATATATGGAGTTTAGGAATTATTCTTTATTATATAAAATATAATAAATTACCTTTTGATGATGATAGTAAATTGAAAGAAAAAATTTTGAAAAATATAAAATATCAAAAAATTAGATTTGGTAATTCTATATGTAAGTTTGAGAGTAATGATGAAAAAATATTTCAAAATATTATTCTTAATTGTTTAATAAGAAACCCTGATGATAGAATTACTATTGAATCTTTAAGTGATAATCAATGGTTACATATATATTAATATAATAATAATTAAATAATTATTTTTGTATGATATGAAGATAATATTAATTTAAAATATCTTGATAAAATTAAAATTTATAAAGTTCATATAAATATTTAATTTATCAAGAATATGATATTTTACAAATATAATATTTATTCATATGTAAAAATATTATAATAATTATAATTTTAATCAATTGTATTATCAGCATAAATGAGATTGAAATTTATAAGATATATATATTTTTGTTATTTAATAGATTTGAAAAACAAAATTTTTATTTTTTTCTAAATTATAAATAAACAATAATAATTATTTTTTTTATTAAACAACTTTTATTAACACTTAAATAATATTTAAAAATTTAATAAATAAAATTAATTTAATTTTCATCTTTATTATTAATAACTTCAATTTTATTATCAATAATATTATAATTATTACAAGCATTTTTTAAATTATTATACCAATCTTTAATAGTCATTGGTAGAGTAATATTTAAAATAATTTGTGGTATTTTCATTTTAAAATCAGATTGATTCATACTAAAAAAATAATAATTTTCTTCATCTTCATAGATTTTAAAAAAATTAATATAATTTATAATCCTATCAACATTTTTTTTTTGAGGAAAAATATTAAAAGGAACAGAAGTAGAGAAAATATAAGTTATATCATTGGTTTTAAAAATAAATCTTTTTTCAACACTATCTCTTTCACGAATTAAAAAAATAGGAGATTTGGCCCAAGTATTAATAATATAATTTTTATATATTTCTCCATCAATTATTTCTAAATTTTTTAGAAGTGTATCCCAAACTGGCCTAATTTTATTTCCATAAATAAATTTAATGAAATATTCAATTGATTTATTATTTTTTAATTCAGATTTTTTTAAAGTATATACAGTTTTAATTAAATAAAATTCATTATTTATAGGTGAACCTTTATCTCTTATATCAATTGTAAAATTATCTTTTTTCCAATAATTTTTCCAATCATCTAATTTTATTAATTCATTAAATAATTCAATTAATCCTTTTTTTGAAAATTTAATTTTATTTATTTCATATGAACAAATTAAAGGTGAATCATTTGATAACAATAATTCATCATATTCTATATCATCATTTAAATTAAATCCATATAAATTTTTATTATTATCTTTATTATCAATACTAACTTCTGGAATTGTATAAATATTTTGACTTTTTATTTTAATATGAATACCATTATTTTTATTTTGAATATTAAATGACTTATCTAATTTTTGAGTATTTGTATCATTATCTTTTAATAATGCAACTGATGATAAATGTTTAGTTCTTGCTCTAGAACAACCAAAAAATTTAAAAAACATTTTCATTTAAATTTAATTTTATAGTTTCATTAATTTTTTTTGATTAATTAATTATTAAAATAAATATAATATAATTATGTATTTTTATATAAGTTATAAAATTTTATTTTATTTTTATTTTATAAAAATGTGCATTTCAGGAAATTCAAAATATTTAGACGAACATGGTGGAACAATATTATTAAAATCACCTAATCCTTCATATGATACGAATTTAAAAGATTATTTAAAAAAAGATAATGATTTAAAAATTACTCAAATAACTTGTGAATATAAAAACTTTGATTTTAAAAATATTCCTCATTTTATTTCATTACAAAATTATTATATTCATATTAATAAAGAAACAGGATTAATTATTGCTTTATTAAAAAACAAAAATATTTCTGATAATATTAATAGAAAATTAATCCTTTATTGTCATGAAAATAATAGGGATTTAGGTGAAATAATTCCATCATTAATTGATTTCACAATTCAATTTCATCATGATTTTATGACTTTTGATTATTCAGGTTATGGTAGAAGTTTAGGTAAAATTGACAAAAACAAATTTATATCAAATTCAAATATTATAATAAATTCTATTATAAAATATTTTAAATATTCAGTTGAAAATATCATTGTAATTGGAAGAGAAATAGGAGCAGTTTCAGCATTAAATATTTGTAGGAATAATTTAATTAAATGTTGTTTTTTATTTTCTCCTGTTTTTATGGGATTAATTGATAAAAAAGTATTGAATGATATTATAATTCCTGTGTTATTAATTCAAGATAGTTCATGTAATACTATATATAATTATAAGAAAGTTTCTGAATTTTGTTCTAAACTTAGAAATATATTTGAATGGACTTCAAAAAAAAAAACTTTTGATAAAATTTTAAATGAAAAAAGATCCAAATTTATAAATAAAGTTAGGGGATTTATTGAGAAAATTGAAAAAAAAAATAGTAAATCTAGTCTTAGTACTTCTAGTGAGTCTGATATTTTAAAAGATAATATAAATAAAAAACAACTTTTAAATGAAGAAGAAACCGATTTAAATTGTACATATTCTAATCTTGTCAAATGTAAAAATAAAGAAATTATCATTTTCTCAGATGAAGATGAAAATGATGATTATTAATTTTAAGTTATTAAAGGTAATTTTTTGTTATAGAAATTAGATTCACATTTATTTTTATATATTATAAAAGAATTTCACATCTAAAAAATTATTATATAATTAAATAATGAATGAAAAACTAAAAAACTAAACTATTAAAAAATTTTATTAATATATATTCTTATACATTTAAAAATCTCTTAAACAATATTTTTTTAAAAATAACCAAAAATATACAATACAAAATTAAAACAATAAATTATTATCATTTATTAAAAACTAAGTTAATTAGCAGGAACAATTCTGGTTGTTCTTTTTCTTTTTTTTCTAGGCATAGGTAACTTCCCTTTATAAAATGGACTTTCATAATCTATAATTAAATAGCCATCTTCATCTCTTTGTGGCATAGGGAACTTATCTTTAACATATCTATAATCTCCCTTAATTAATTTAGTCAAACCAGGAATTAAACTTTCAATCTTAACATATAAATCTTGTTCTTGTCTCATTTTCATATTCCAAGCTAATTTATCTTCACCAGGAGGAATAGGACTTAATTTATCAGCAAATCTTGCGAAAGCTTCTAAAAATTCAGGAAATTGCATATTATAATGCATATCTGAATCAATTTCATTTACTTTTGTCCTCATTGATAAATTATAAATTACAGGAATATCTTTTACTGGGAAATCAGCATCCATTAATGCTGTACATATATTTGTAAATTCATCAAGCCACATCCAATGAGAGTCTTTATTTCCTATTTTTTTTATTGGGGCATTACTATAGAATACTGCATCAAATATTGGGATATAGGCTTTTATAACATTATCTGTAAATTCATTATAATAACGCTCCATTCTCCATTTGTGATTATCGAATTGGTTTAAATATGAATCGAAGTGGTTTTTAAAGGAATATTCTAATGCTTCTGTTATTGATGACATTTGTTTTGTTCTGAAATATTTATCTTTTGCAACTTTTACTAAAAGCATCATAAATTGATGTCTTATTATATTATCTGGGACATTTGGGTTTCTTTTTCTTTCTTCTTTATCTAATAAATTACTCTTTACTTCAGTTACTTTTACCAAAACATCATTTATTAAATATTTAGAGTCGAGTAAACCAGGACAATTTGATGCAAATTCTGTTATTTGATTTTGACCTATTTGCCAAACTTTCCAACCTAAATATGCAGAAAGATTTTTATATGTATCTAAAATTTTTTTCCAATGACTTCTCAATATTTTTTTTAATTCTACTTCTTGTTCGTCAGTTAAATCTTTATCCTTACTATATTGTCCTCTTGCATAATCAAATTCAAAAGCATCATAAATTAAATCATCAGTTTCTCCTTCATAACGATAACGATAATAAGCCCAAATTGAAATAGGAAAAGTCCAAGGTGTTCTAGGTCTTTTTTTAATCTTTTTAATTTTTTCAGGACGTGGAATACAATTTTTAAATTGTTTAACATAATCAGGATATGAAATAACATCAGGATTAATTTCAACTTTAGTTTCTCCTAATTTAGTAATAATAAATTGTTTTAATTCTCTATCATTTTCATCATCATCATCATCATCTTCATTTATACTTTGAGTATGAATAATAGCTTCTTTCAATTCTGTAGTTTTATTTGTACCATAATTATCAACTGGAATATCATTTAAAGTCAAATAATAATTTAATATACCTGGAGGACACATTCTATAACAAACAAATCCTTCTCTTTTTAATGTAGTATCAAAAGGTTTAAAACCTTCAAAACTTAAATATAATTTAACCACAGATGAATTAATATTACCTTCATTACTATGCGGTTTATATTGGAATTTTATTTCTTTCCATCCTTCACATATCCAACAATTATTTTTTCCTCTTAGTTTTTGAACATTTAATATATTTGTTTTTATTAATGGGTGATCGTGACCAATTCTATAGAAAATTTGACTATTTGCAAAATGATCTTCTTTATAATTATTTTTATCAACAGGGAAAACGAATCCTAATTCATCTACTGTCATATCATTTCCATCAACATGAATTCCTAAAATTGTATGATTGTCTTTTATATGTTCACTTATTGCAGTTGCGTCAACTACTCCTATATTATTATAAGATATGTCTAAATGTAACATTTGAGTTTTTTTATTATGGAATAAATCACATAATTGATTTGTAAAATATGATACATTTTTTTTAACAGGTGCTAAATTTCCTGCTTTTCTATAATTTCCAGTTAATTGTAATTCATATAAATATGCGTTTTTAAACTTTTTATTTGGATTTGATTTTTGTAATTCAACTAATGAAGGTATTTCTTCATTTAAATTATCACCTATTGAATTCCATGATAAATCTAAAATTTTTATTTTAGGATGCTTTTTAATTTCACTCATTATTAATCCAGCACCATAATTTTTAAATTGATTTTGATATAAAATCAAAACATCTAAATTATAACTTTTATTAATTAAAGTAGATAAATTTTGAGCCACATCATCTCCAATATTATTTTGCCCTATATTTAAATATTTAATTTTTGCATATAAACTATTAGTAATAGCATTAATTACGTTCCTCATATTTGTATTACCTAAATTTAATCCTTCAAGATTCAAAGTTTCCAAAGAACAAAGAGGATCATTTAAATACTTTTTCAAAATCTCTGCTCCAGTAAATCCCATTTTATTATAAGAAATATTTAAAGAAATCAACTTTCCTAATAAAATTTTATTACCAATAATAGTATTAAATAAAGGTATAAAAGAAATATCACTTAATCGATTTTTACTTAAATCAAGTTCAGAAATATGTTCAGCAATAGAAAGTGAATTAGTTAAACATTGAATATAACTATCACCAACTCTTTTATTATTTAATTCAACTTTTGAAATATCACCTTTTCTCTTAATAACACCAATTGGATTAGGAACAATTCTATATTTTATAGTATTTCTAATAAAATTAAAAGAAGGTGTTGAAAGTGTATTTGCACCTTTACGAAAAATTTCATTATCTCTATGTAATTTATTATAAAAAATATTAAATGATGCTGGATCATTATATCTTGTTTTTTGAAAATCATTATTTTCATATATTGGATTATTATAATCTTTTTCTAATCTATCAATATCATTACTTGTTTCTATTGAATTGTATAATTTTATATAATCAGCTCTGTCTTCGTTTGTTAATGCTGGTTCTGTGTGAGTTTGCATTTCTTCAAATTGACGACGACGAAGATGTTTGTCTAATTTTTTTAATTTATAAAATTCTAATTCTTTTGCAAAGTAGTGATTTATTTGAGGGAGTTGAAGTGTGTTTGAGTTTTGATCATTTGACATTTTTTTTCAGTTATTTAAAATTTTAAAGATGTTTTTTTTTATTTTTTTTAATTTTTTTATATATTATTTTTTTTATTTATTATCTTTCTTTCATAATAATGAAAAAACCAACTAATTTGAAATTAAAAGATGTTGTTAAAGGGAAAAGAATTCATGCTATTAGTTCTAATTTTGAAAATAGAAAAAAAAAATATGAAGAAATTAAAGCACTTAGACAAGAATTGAAAGAAAGAAAAAATGAAATTGTGAAAAAAGTAAAAGATGAAAGAAAGAGAATTGAAAGAAAAAGAAAACAAAAAGAAATTAATATGATTAAAAGTGGGAAATACGAAATTATTCAAAATCCAACTAAGATTAAAAAATGGAAGAGAAAAGCTAGAATGTTATTACAAAAATTACCTCCTGAATTATTTTATGAAAAAAGTAAATAAATTTCAATATTATTCTTAAATATAAATTTTTTAAATTATTCAATTTGTTTTTTAAATTTGAATTTAAAACTATTATTATTTCAATTTCTCTTTTCCTAATTTTTATTTTAATATTTTGATGATTTAACATAAAAATAATATTTAATATTAATTTATAATGTCAATTGAAAAATTAATTAAATCAAAATATGATTCTCAATTGACTATTTATAATTCATTTTCTTTAAATGATCTTGAAGTTTTAAATCAAAGACCAACAACAATTCATATAATTAGAATATTTAGTTATAATCAAATTAAAAAATTAGAAAATTTCAAAGAAATTGATAATATTTATTATTCTTTTTCTCAAGATTTTAATTATAAAGAAATTAAAACTATAAGATATAATGAAGAAGAAAAAAAAGAAATAAAAGAATATATATTATTAAAAATTCTTCAACAACGTAAAAATAATGCAAAAAAGATTTCTAATTTTTTAAAAAATAAATTAGAATTAATTAAAGTTAAAAAGGAAAATCTAATTCAAAAAATTATTCAAAAAAGATATATCTTAATATCAAAAATTCAAAGTAATATAAAAGGTTTCTTAGTTAGAAAATCTATTAATTCAATATATAATTGTGAAAATATATTTTTTTATGATTTGTCAAAAAATTTGCAAAAATTAAATAATTATGAAAATAATATAATTGGTGAAAATTTAATTAAATGTAAAATATATAATAATGGAACAAAGAGTAAAGAAATTATTTTTAAATATTGTAAATATTTAAAATGTTTTTTTCTTCCATTAACAAATTTAAGAGTTATAAAAAGAATATATCGAGTAAATTTTATTATTAATAATAATGCAATTATTGATCCAAGATATGAAATTGATACTGATAGTAAAGGAAATTTTTATAATTTAATTCATAAAAATATGATTTATAGATTTAAAAAAAATAATTATATAAAAGATGATTTCAATCCTAAATTTTGGGAAAGCATTTTTGAAATTAAAAAAAGAAATAAAAGATTAAATAGTTTTGATAGTATTTCTTTAACAAATTCAAATTTATCAAATGAAATTATGAATGAAAATGAAAAAAATCAAAATCAAAATCAAAATCAAATTAAACCAATATTAAAAAAAACAACATCAAAAAAATTAAATTGTAATCGAACTCTAAGAAAAGTAAGTTTTAATAACAAAATATCTTTTTCATATTAGTTATTATTAGTAATTCTATTTTGTATATAAGACTAATAATAATAATAACTTAATATGAATATCTATAAATAAACAAATTAGAAATATACTAATTTATTAATTAACAAATTTTATTTATATATATTAGGCATCTATCTAATAAAAAAGAAAGAAGTTTTATTTAAAATATAAGATTTTCTTATAATGAATTAATTATAATCTCTTTAACCATGTTTATAATAAAACAAAAACAGTTTATTTTTTTATTTTATTAAACATTTTTTAAATTTATAAATAATATATTAAATATGGATAAATTTGATAAAAAATTAACTAATAAAATTCTATTAAAATTTAACAATGCAAAAGAATGGTCAGACCTAATTCAAATATTAAAAAATTTAAAAGAAAACTTAGTTAAATACTCCTCATCAAATATGGGAAATTTAACAGATAAAATAACATTAGCAAAGCGTTTAGCACAATGTTTAAATCCAAATCTTCCAGCAGGAGTTCACGAAACATGTTTAGACGTTTATTCAATGTTATATGATAATATAAAAAAAAATAATAATAACATTTTAGGTGAAGATTTAGGTTTATATTCTTCTGGTTTATTCCCTTTTTTTGCTTATGCTTCAATACAAAATAAAATTAAATTTTTTAATGAAATTATTAAAAAACATTATTTAACTTTAGAAGAAAAAGAATTTAATTTATGTTTACCTGGAATGATTGCAAGTATATTACCTGCTTTAGATGAACAAAATGAAACTATGCAAAAAAATTTAAAAGAAATTTTTAAAGAAAGTAGAAATAAAGTTGGTGAGAGTAAATTTTTTGGTTATTTATGGGATATTATTTTTAGAAATAATAAATTAAGATTACCTTGTATTAAATATATTAATGAAATTATTCCTATTTATAAAGAAATTGAAAATGATGATGAAGCAATTGAAGAAATTAAAAAAAATCATTATCCAAATTATTCAATTTTAGTTTTAAATTCTTTGAAAGTTTTAATTGAAGATAGTGAATTAATTCCACAAAGAATTGCTATGGATTTTATTATATCACATTTTCCAATTAATAATAAAATTTTTAATGAAGATGAAAAAATAAATTTATTAATTTCTGGTTTAAAATTATTAATTAAAAATGATTATTCTACAACAAGAAGATTATTAATTTGGTTAATGGGACCAGGACAAGAAGATGATTTAGAAGTTGAAGATTTAAATGTTAAATATATGATTCAATTACTTATTAAATCATTAAATAAAATTTTTGATTTTAGTAATAAAAATATTTTAAAATATCAAGATGATTTAATTAATGGAATTAAAATTACTGATCAATTATTTAAACAACAAGTTAGATTAGTTGATTATATTTTAGAACCTATTTCTATTAATATTATTAATGCTATTGAAAATTATTGGGAAAAATCTAATCAATCACCTAAAGATGAAATTATTTTGAAAATAAAAAATTTTTATTCGTATGATCCTGGTTATTTAGATTGTCTTTGGAGTTCACTTGGGAAAAAATTAAGTATAATTGTTTCAAATTATAAAAATTCAGATATTAATAATAATATAAATAATAATTATGACAATGAAGAAAATGATAATTTAGAAAATAATGTTTTAAATGATCTTGATTCTATTATTAGAGTTTTAAATTTTTGTTTACTTTATGTTCAATTAGAAAAAAGAGATAAAAAAATAAAATTTTATATTCCAATAATTTCATCTTTATTAAGAAGTTTGCAAATTTATTCAATTAAATCAACAGAAGATTTTAATAATATTCGTCCAATAATAATGTTATCACTTAAATTAACAAAAAGTCTTCAATTAGGAATAAATTCAGAAGATGTTCCTTTTATTGAAAAAACTACAAATTTAATAGTAAGAGAAATAAAATTTTCATCTACACAAGGAAATTCTCTTCAATATATTTTAAAACAAAATAAAAAAAATGAAGAATTAATAGATTTTTTTAGTGAAAATATTCTTTTATATCAACAAACATATATTACAATATGTAAAGTAATATTAGAAAATGAAGAAATATCAAGAGATGATATAAAAATATTTAAACATGCAACAGAATTATCATTAATTATTCAAGAATATATAAATAATAAATCAACTGATATTCCAGAATGGATTTTTTATTTAGAAAAAATAATATTTAGTACAAATATTGATTTATCACTTTCAGGAATTTATTATTTATTAGATTTATTTATTGTAACATCAGAAAATATAATTTATGATAATATAAAAGCATATTTAAGAACTGATGAAATATCAGAAGAATTAATTGATAAAGATTTATTAAAAGATATAATTTATCAAACACATGTTAATAGTAATTGTATTGAATTATCAATGGCAAAATTATGGTTATTAATAGAAGAACAAAATCATCAAAAACCAGTTGTAGATTTATTAATAAAATTTTTTATGATTGAACAAAATGTTTTTCAAAATACAATAAGTAATACTTTTACAATAAATGACATTGAACAAAATGTTAACGCAATAAAGAAATTTACTCAATTTTGGAAATTAACAAGTGAATTTTATCCAAAAACAATATTTTTTGAAAATGGAGAATGTATATTTAAAATGTTAGATTATTTAGATCATGAACATCCTCTTCTTCGTCACTTATCAAAATCATGGTTAAGTGAAGCAAAAGATCAATTTAGTAAAATTATTGATCCTTTATTAAAAGTACTTCTTGATAGAGATACAAAATGGTATATTTCATTTAAAAAACAATTATATTTTACTAAAGAATATGATAATAGAAGAATAATTGAAGCTTTTAGAAAATTAAAAAATATTATTATTAATGTTCCTGAAGTTGCTGTTAATCATTTTGTTAATAAATTAGTTACTAAAGATTTAATTTATATGGATGATTTTGGAAGAGAATTAAAAAGTGTTACTAGATCAATTTCAATTGAACATTATTTAGAATTATTAGTAAGTATTAGTTTAAGATTTATTCAAGGGAAATTTATAGAAAGTATTTCTCAAAGTTTTTATAGAGAAAATTTTTCTGTTAATGCTGCATCTTGTGAATTTTTAGAATTTTTATTAAGTTTTATTGAACCTAAAAGTAGAGTTATGAATATTGCTAAATTAATTGTTGATCCTGTTTTAAATATTTTACATGAAAGTTTATTAACTAATGATGAAGTTATGCAAGTCCAATTAATAAATTTATTAAAAGTTTTATTATTAAGTACTAAAGATGAACATTTAAACTTTAAAGAAGATACTGTTTCTATTTTTAATAATAGTAAATTTTTAAATTGTATTGTTTCAGGAATTCAAATAAATTATATTTTTGTTAGGGGGTATTTTATTAATTTTGTTGAAAGTTGTTTACCAATTTTTAGTAATATTCTTGATAAAAATTCTAATTTAAAAATTGCAAAAAGATTAATTAATACAACAACAGATTTTTTAGTAAGTAGAATTAAATATAATATTATTCCAACAACTGAAAATAAACTTAATTCAATGCAATTAAAAGAAGATGATAAATATTTCATTGTAAAAAATTATATTGAACAATATAAAGATTTTAAACAATTAGATGAAAATGATGTTAATGTTATTATTAAAGGATTAAAAAATATTTTATTTCATTTTTTAAATATAACTAATCCAGATTTATCACCTTATAAAATAAATTGGTTAGAATGTAAAAAAGAAATATTTAATCAATCAACATCAAATTTTTCAATATTTGGTTTTTTTGGAAGTAGTGGAAAAAATAATGATTCAAAAAATAAAGAAAATTTAGAACAAAATCAAGAAATTGGTATTCAAATAATTGATATATTACAAGATGTTATTGCATCTTTTTGTACTGTTTGGATTAATGATTCTGGAATGAAAAATTCAAAAGATTTTTGTCTTAATGAATTTGGTATGTTAGCAAATTCATTTGAAGAGTTCTCTTTTAGTGAATATCAAAAAAAAAATAATTCTTTATTATTCAGACAAAATGAACAATTAAAAGATTCAATTATTATTATTCTTAGAAATATTTTTATTAAATATCCTATTGAATTTATGAAAAATTTTATTGATTTATTTAAAAATGAAAATAATAAATATATTGCTCAAGATAAACAATATAAATTGACAATGATTGAGATTTTAGAAAAATTAGATATTCCAATTGAAATATTTTTATTAGTAATCAATAAAAATATTGATATTAATAAAATTAAAGATATTAAGAGATCTAAAACTAGAGTAAAAGATATTTATCCTTATTATTTAAATAAATCTCAATGTATATATGAAGCAAAAATTTGTCATTTAGTTTATGCATTTTTAAATTATAATAATTCAAATACAAAATTTGAAAGTAAAATTTTAGTTGAAATGTGGAATGAATTAATTACATTTATCAATATGATGATTGAATCAAAATCTCCTATGACATTATATTGGTTATATGAAATTATTAATTTAGTATTATATAAATTACCTGTTAATGAAATTACAACTGATTCTTCAATTAAAAAAAAATTAAAAGTGATAATTGTAAATTTATTTAATAAATTATTAGATTTATGTATTTGTAATAAATATGATTCAATTTTTGAAGAATCATGTCAAATAATTACACCTTTACCTCCTTCAGTTTATGAAAAAGTTGCAATAGAAATTTATGGAAAAGATATATCAAAAATAGAAACAAAAACAAAAAGAAAAGTAAAAATAATTTCCGAAAAAAAAATAAATGTAAATGAAAATATTATATTAGAAAATAAAATAAATGAAGAAACAGATAAAAAAGAAGAAGAAAGTAAAAAAATAGAAATTCAAAAAGTATCATCAATAAAAAATGATACTGATTATTTATTAAATTATTACAATTTATTACATGATTATGTAGAAAATGGAACATTAATAAAAAATGAAGATTTAATAATTGCATATAGAAATATTGGTTTTATAACATTAAGTTCATTATTTTATACAACAATGAAAAATATATTCCGTCAAGATAAAATGTCACCATATTTTCAAATATTAGTTAAAAATTTATTTTCAATAATGAATGAAAGAAATATAATAAATAAAATATATATTGATTTATCAACTGAATTTTTACATAGTTTAATAACAAATGCAGCATCTATAACTTGTGCTTCATGTAGACAAATGATTATTGATTTCTTTTTAGAAAGTGATTTTTTTAATATGTCATTGAAAAATTTAAGATTATGGAAAAATATTATTAGTGAATTTTCTCGTTCTTATACTAATTTAGTTAGTGATTTAACTGATAAAATGACACAAGGAACTGGTTTATTTTCAAAAAATAATGAACAATTTATTATTATTGCAATGAGAAGATTATCTTTTATTATTTATTCTTGTCCTAAAGATACTTTTTCTTCTAAATTAATGATTATTATGGAAAAAATAAAAGAAATGATAACTAGATTTAATGAAAATCCTAATTTAGAATGTGAAATATTTTTAATGTTAAGAATAATGTTTTTAAGATTCTCAAGAGAAAATTTAATTGAAATGGTAAGTGCATTATGGCCAATTATATTTGCAGAAATTGTTAATATTACAAATAATAAAAGAAAAAATCCTTCATTAGAATTAGATAATTCAGGATATAAATTAATAGAGTTATTATCAGTTGCAAATATGGATGAATTTTGTTTATATCAATGGATATTTTTTTTAGATACTTATAAGATAGAAGATTTAGATATTAATGAAGAAAATAGTGAATTAAATAAATTATTACATAGCAATGAAAGGGCATTTAAACCTTTTGCAATGGGTATGGCTAAACATTGGGATGAATGTAAAGAATTAATTGAAAAATATAAAGAAAAAAAATTTGAAGAATTTGAAAAAAGAACTTTAATGATTCATGCTCAAAAATTAGTTTCTCAAGATCAATTAGCCAGTTTGATTGCTAGGATTTTTATTTATGTTGGTATTATGAATAATTTTAGAAATGTAATTGATTTAGATATTATTGAAGAAGTAATTGAAAAAGATTTTTTAATAACTTATTAAATGTCATTCTATCTAATTGATTTTATAAATTAATAATTTAATATATTATTTACAAATATATGTTTATTTAAATTATTAATTTAAAATTTTATTTTGTCTAATGAACATAAAATCATTGTTATATCATCATGTATTTTTCTTAATAATTTACCTTCTGGAATTTGAATCATTTGATTAAAACTTAAATTTGCTTCCTCTGAAGCTTTAAATAAAACATTATCTAATAATTTATAAGATATATTTTCAACATTATTAAACTTTCTTTTTTTTTCATATTGTTTAATTAATTTTGAAACTTCAGAACTTTTCAAAAAATCCCATAATCCATCACTTGCTAATAAAATATATTTGTCTTTATCATTTAATTGATAAACATTTATTTCAGGAACAAAATTAATATAAGGTCCCTCAAAATCAACAATTTCTTTTTTATATTTATTTTTATTATCGTTTGTTTGTATATGTTCATTAAATTCTTGAAATTTTAAATGAAAATCTCCTAAAGTTCTTGTAGGTTGTAATCTTCCTTTAACATAACAGGCCTTAGGATTATTTTTATGACATTTAAAAATATTTTTATCATGAGGCCATAAATTAATTAATCTTTCTTGTTCATATTTTTTTCTAGCATTAAAAACTTTTGTTAATTTATTAACTAAATACCTTTTATTATCATTTTCATATATTGAAAACATTCTTGCTTTACTATCACCTAAATTAGCAATATATAATTTATTATTAAATATAATCCCAATTAAAGCACAGGTACCTAAAGTGGCTTCTCTTCCTTCACCAGATAAATATTTTTCATATGAAATATTATAAAATTCATTTTCAATTCTATAAAAAGAATTTAATAAAGCATTTTTAATTTTATCATCTTCATTTAAATATTTTGGTAATTTATTATATGCATTAATAAAATAATTAAATATATTATTATTCGCATATTCAGATAAAGAAAATCCACCGTGACCATCAAATACACTCATAAATAATGCATTATTGGAATTTTCTAAGGTAAATTTTTTTAAAGTATAACGATCTTCAATTGGGTTATTTGAACTTATTTGTAATGCAAAAGCAGAATTATTTATTTTTGTACTTATTATTTTTGGAAGTATTTTTTCTAAACGATAATTATATGATGTATAATAATATCTATTATTTGAAAAAAATTTTGCTGTTTGATATATAAAAAATCCACTTCCAATAATTGAAGAAACATCAAAAATATTTTCAAAAAAATTTTTCATTTATATTATATTTATATTGAAATAAGTTATTTATTAAAAAAAAATATACTATTTATAATTTAATGGGTTTTTTTTATTTGAAATTTTTTTCTTCTTTTTTCTTTTACCATATCCATCAACAAAATTCCACATTAACCTATAATTTGCCCTTAATCCACTAATTCCTTCTTCTTTACTATGAATTCTACAACATTCCTTATAACTATTTTGATAATATTCAAAAGCCAAAATTTTTTCAGTTTCCCCTTGTCTAAATTTTACATTTTCATTACTTTTAAATTCATGTTTAATTAAAGGTAAAATTAAACTATCTTTAATATTATCATCATTTTTTTTAATAAATTTCTCAATAAATAATTCTTTCCTATCATTAGGATTATCTCTTAAATTAATACTAGAAGAAACTTTAGGTAAAGTTGTTGAAGAATTTTTAGTTTTTTTATGTAAAGGAGATTGAAATAATTCTAAAATATCTTTTCCAGAAGCAACACTATCAATTACATTTCTACTCATTTCATTCATTCCAATATCTTCACCATGAGGAGAAAAATCTTCATCAATTTTTTTTTTCATTTCTTGAATAAATCTCCCTTCATATGATTCATTTAAAATTTCATCATCTTCAATAATATTATTTTTAATTTTTTTAGGTTCAATTTTAATAAATCTCTTTTTCTTAATTGGAATTTGGGTTTTAAATAAAATTTTCTTATCATTTTTTTCCTCTTCTAAATCTTCAGGTGGAATTGGAGCATTTTTATTATAATTTTTCAACATTGAAAAATCAACATTAACTTCATCTGCAATTTGAATAAATTCTTTCATTTCTTCTTTTTTTAAAGTTTCCCAATCTAATTTAAATTTCCAAGGTGATAAGTTTATATTATTAATCCCAGTATAAATTTCACCAATTATTTCCATATTCATATCCCAAATTTTAACTTTTCTATCTTTTGATACTGAAATTATTGAAAATGGTTCATCTACTTTTGTTAAATGAACAATTTCTTCTGAGTGAATTTTACTTTCGAAAATTATTAAATTAGGATAAACTGAATAAAATGGACCCATGAATTTTTTTTCCTTTTGTAAATTATGAATTAAACTTGTTTCTGCATGTAATTCTTCAGTTTTTAATATATTAAATGTTGATAAAATTGTTTTTTCTTCCATTATTTCAATTTTATATTTTTTAAATATTGGAAGTAAATTTATTATTTTTAAAAATCCTTTATCATCACCAATAAGTAAATATGATTTTGGATTTTTTATTTCTTCATTTGAATTATCATAATTTAATAGATCATCATCAAATGAAATATCCTCAGGTGGATTTGATAAAAATTCTTCTACATATTTTGCTTTTTTATCATCTAATTTCCCAAATTGATGATAAAAAAATAAAAAAGATGATATTGGATTAGGAACAAAACCACTTTCTTTTCTGAAATAATTCATAGTTCTAAAAAAGCATTGACCATTTAATTGAGGATGTGGATTAGTTCCCCATAAAAATATTGAACCATTAGAATAACCAACAGCTAAAGCAGGGAAAGGATCTAAAAATTTTAATACAATTGCATTATAATTTCTATAATTTCTAATATAACATGTTTCTTCCATTTTAGTTAATTCAAAATTCCAAATATTAACAATTCCTTCAACTGAGCCAGTTGCAAAGTTATTATATCTTCTTGAGAAATCCATACATAAAATTTCATTTTTTTTATTTCCTATATTATGAGAACCATAAATTCCTCTTAATTTAACTGATTGTTCTGGATCTTTTTCATTATACATATTAATTATTGAATCTAAACTTGTTGTTACTAATATGTAATCTTCATCTTGAGTTCCTGGTAAATTCCAAAAAACAAACATTGATGTTATGTCTTTTGTATGATGAGTTTTTATTGTTGATATACCATCTCTTTCTACTTCATATTCATTTATTGGTTTTATTAATGAACCATTTCCTGCATTAAATTGTTGGACAGTACCATTTGAAAATCCTATATATAAAAGACGATATTGATAATCAAAACAAAAACAATGTATTTTTGTTTCATTATCAAATCTTTCTTGTTCTAAAAATTTTTTAAATACATATAATAAATTTCCATTTACTGAACTATAGATTCTAATATCTTTTAATGTAGCAACAAAAAAATGCATATGATATTTATTAAATTCACATTGTATTGGATAATTAATTTCATTTTGTTCTTTATTTGCTTTTGATATTTCACTTTCTCTATATTTTTGATCATAAAATATCATTTTATTACCATAAATAACAAATCGATTATATTTTTTAATATAAAGTAATTGATTAATAACTAATTTTCTTTGTTCTACTTGTAATGTTTGTAGACATTGTCTTTGTCTAACATCCCATATTTTTACTACTGCATCTTCATCTACAGAAACACACATATAGGAATCAGCTAAGAATTTAACACAAACAACAGGAGCAGAATGACCTTCTAATTTACCTTTAAAAGCATCATCAAGACTTAAATCAGTAGCAAAAATATTAATATTATATTCAAAACCAGTTGATAATATTAGACCATTTGTATCAATATTTGGATTATATGCTAATGTTTTAACACCACCATCATATGTTCTCCAAACTTTTAAAAATTCTTTTTCATTTATATTAAATAATCTAATTTTACCATCCATACATGCTGTTAATATTAAAGGTGGTTTTGATATTTCAATAACATCTAAAATTTCATCTTGATGCCCTTTATTATAAATTGGATTTTTAGAATCAATAATTGAATTATCAAAAAATACATTTCTATGCCAATGACCTTGATTATATAAACAATTAATTTTATCACCATCTTTTTCAAAATCAATATCTAATTCATATAAATAATAATATTTGTCAGTTTCTAATTTACGACCTGTACTTACCCAAATATCATTATCTCTTAAATACCAAATTCTTTTTTGAAGAGGATTTGTTAATAATTCATATATACATTCACCATTTAAATCTGGAGTAAATGTAAAAAATGCTATTTTATTATTACTTAAACATAATGCTAATATATTATTTGCATAAAACATTGATAATACACTAAAAGTTAATGATTTAACATTTTCAATTTTGAATTTTTGTTTTTTTTTATTCCCACTTTTATTGCTTTGTTGTTCATCTAAAATTTTTTTTTGAAAATAATTTTCAATATCAAAAACCTTATCACACCTTCCATTTTTTGGATTATAAATTTTTAATATTTTACTATTATATTCAGCAATAAACATTTTATCAATTTTTTGATAATAAATAGCAGATATAACATCTTTTTTATGAATATTATAATCTTTAACTTTTTCACTAACCATATATCTTTTATATTTAATCATTTCTTTTTCCTTCATTCCTTCAGTATCATTTGGATCAGCATTATCATCTTCTCCTTCAACTCTATCAATCATAAATTGAGTAAATTCACTCCATTGCATAATTCCATCTCCACTTAAATCAGTCTCACAAAATAATTTATATAAACCATATACTAAATTTATTTCATCATATGGATCACTTGCATTGAATGGAATTTCTTTTTTCATTAATTTTATAAATGTTAATCTATCTAAACCATCTGGATATTTTTCAAATTCTTCTTCTATTTTATTTATTTTTTTTAAATCTATTAACATCATTAAATTATTTATGTCATAACGATTTGGATCTAATATAAAATAACGATTTCCTCTTACTATTTTCATTCTGTTTTTTGTATATGGTAATATTTTGATATTTTCATCTACTTTTTTATTTTCATCATCGGTTTCATCAAACATTTTTAATTTGTTATTTTAATTTTTTACTAAAATAAATTTTTGTGTTTTTTATTTATTGTAATTTTCAAAAATTTTATTTATCTTTTTTAATGAAGAAAAAGCATCATAATTACAAATTTAATGGAAATAAAAATAAAAGATATAACAATCAAAAAAAAGTAATTTTAATTCCAAAATCACCTAAAAATTCTGATGATGAAGAAAACCAAGAACAAGAATATGAAGAATTTACAATAAAATTATCAATGTTATATTTTGATCAATGTGACCCTAAAAAATGTACAGGTAAAAAAATGGAAAGATTAGGTTTATTATCAGAAATAAAATTTTATCCAAATTATGGAGGAATATTATTAACACCAAATGGTAAAAAAATATGTTCAATTGAAGATCATGATATAATAAAAAATAAAGGAATATGTGTGATTGATTGTTCATGGGCAAAATTTAATGAATTAAATTTAAATTTATCTAAAATTGAAACAAGAGCATTACCATTTATGGTTGCAGTTAATCCTGTTAATTTTGGTAAAGCTTTTAAATTAACTTGTGCTGAAGCTTTTGCTGCTTGTTTATTTTTAGGAGGATTTGAACATGAAGCTAAATTTATTATGAATCATTTTAAATGGGGTGAAAATTTTTTTAATATTAATCAAGAATTATTTAATAAATATAAGAATGTTGCATCACAAGAGGAATTAAAAAATATTCAAGAAAAGTATATTAATGATGAATTGGAAAATAAAAGAAAAAGAAAATTAAGTGATGGTTTAGGTGATTTAGAAAAAGAAATTAGAGAAGAAGAAGAAAGAGAAAAAGAAGAAAATGAATATGAAGAAGATGAAAAAATTGATATGAATATATTTAAGAATATTAATGTTGATGAGTTAACTGATCAATTAACTAAAAATGATATTTAAAAAAAATTTAATAAATGTATTATAAAGAAATTTAATTTTTATAAAATAATAATTTAGAAATTAAAAATAACTAATGTCTATTTCACAAAAAGAAAGGGCTGAAAGATATTATGCGTTTAATCTTGAAAAAGCAAAAGAAAGAAGACATAGAAATAAAAAAGTTATTTTTAATTTTAATAATATACATAAAGGATTTTATGATGAGTTATTATCATTTGATGAAAAAATAAAAAAAGAAAGATTAGAGTTAAATAATTCAAAATCAAAAGGAATAAAAGAATCAGTTTATACAAATGTTAAAATTCCTGATGTTTGGAAAAATAGAATAAATTATCAAAATGATTTAATTAATACTATGAATGATGATAAATTTTTCGTTACTTATTTAGGAAAAGGAGGAAAATATTATTTGACAAACGAACACAAAAGTCCAAAAAAAGAAAAACAAACAGAAAAGCAAAATATTTCAGAAAAACAAAATAAAAATCAAAAAATTTTTTCATCTACATATAATTCATCATTTAATACTGAAAGAGAAAAAAGTATTACATTTAATTTAAATGAAACAGTTCAACCTCATAAAAAAGAAAGTGCATTTAAAAGTATATTAAAAAAAAATAATGAAAAAGAAAAAGAAGTAATATATGATGAAGATGAAAGTTTTGATTATAAAGAAAAATATCAAAAATTAAAAAGTGAAACAAGGGAAAAAATGAATAAATTATATGAAAAAGGAGCAATAATTGCAAATAATAAAGATATTGTTGGTATATTAGAAGAATATAAACAAGCATATCCAATTTCTTTACCTAAAATAAAACATGGAAATGATAATATTTTAGAAGAACAAAATAAAGAAAATCAAGAATCAAAAGAAGAAACAAAATCTTTAATTAAACATCAAAAAAATTTAATAATATTAAAACCAAAAGAAAAAGAAAATGAATTAAAAAATAAAAAATCATATGAAACAAGTATAAGGAAAAAAAAAAGTGAACCTACAAAAGGTGAAGTTTTTAGACAAACAATTTATAATAATTTATTAAGTAAAAATACACATAATAATTTAAAAGATCCTGCATTATTATTAAAAGAATATATTAATACTATGGAAAAAAATATTGAAATTACAAATCCTGATATTAAAAAAAGATTAGAAGAAATTAATTATTGGGGTCCATTTTATCCTTATTGTTTTATTGGGAGAAAGAAAAATTTGTTATTTTATAAAACAATGGAACAAAATCAATGTATTACTTTATTAAATTATCTTAAAAAAATTAAAGTTAAACCTAAAATTGGAATTAAAGTTGATGAATATGATAATGAATTTGATGATGATGAAGAAGAAGATTATTAATAATTTTATTTCATATATTTTATTATATTATATATTTTTTTTATTTGAAAAAATATTTAAAATTAATTAAAAAGATGTTACATAATTTTAAAAAAGTAAGAAGTAATTTGGATGATTTATTGATTACACATTATAAATCTCCTCTAAATAAAAGAAATCAAACTCCAATTACAAGAAAATTTGGATATAATTATTTAGATACTAAATCTTCACAAAATACATATGAAACAAATAAATCTAATTATTCTAAAAAATCAAAAATTTCTCGTAGCTCACAATCACAAATTAACTCTCCAAGGAATTCTTATTATAATTTAATATGTAGAAATTGTTATAATAGAAGACTAAATACACAAAAATTTTCTAGAGATTTGAATAATCCATCACAAAAAGAAAAATTAAATTTAACATTTAATAGAATAAATCCTTATTATTTTTATGATAAAATGGAAAGATGTCACAATGATAAAAAGCAAGATAAAGTAAAAAATAGAGAAGAAATAACAAAAAAAGTAATAAATAATTTAGAAGAAATAAAAAGAAATAATCCTTCACAAAAGGAAAATTTACAATATAATAATGAATATTCACCAAATGGTTTAAATTTTAATCCTAAAAAAGACCCAAGATATGAAAAAGTTAAAAATAATTATGATTTAAAAGAAAAAATTCTTCAGCAACAAAGAAATTTATATAATATAAATTATAATGAACCTAGAAAAGCAATTAAAGAATATTATGATAAAATAATGTATGAAATTCCTGTTCAAGAACCTAAATATGAAATGTCTAATGAGGTTAAAAAAAATTATATTACAGATTTAAAAAATCAAATTATTGAGAAAGAAGAATATGAAAAAAATGAAAAAAGAATTGAAAAGGAAATTGAAAATAAAGCAAATGAAAATTATAATAGATATTTAAATGATAAATTATTTCATGATAGGTTAAAAAAAATGGAAGAACAAAAAAGATTAAAAGATTATAATGAGAAAATGATTAATTTAAAAAAAGAAAAAGAAGAAGAAGAAAAAAATTATAAAAAGGATTTTCAAAGGAGATTAAGTCAGAGAATTAAAAGAGAAAATGATGAAGAATATTATAATAAAATGTTAACAAAAATTAAAAATATAGAACAAATGAAAAATTGGATGAATGAAGCAATGGATAAAAAAATACAAAAAAAAAAAGAGGAAGAAAAAGAAAAGGAAAAATGGAAAAATTATTCAGAGGAATTTGAAATCAAATGCCAACATGGGAATAATATATATAGATGTTCAATATGTAATAGAATATATCCTAAGGATCAATTAATTAGAGTTAGAACAAATTTTCTTCATTCAAAAAATTCTAATTTTTAATTTTGTAAATAATATATATATTTCATTATTTAGTTTTTTTTTGTGTGAATTATTTTAAAAATATAATTATAATATAAATATATTATAAAAATTCTAATTTAAATATTTTATTTTAAGTTTAAATTAATTGAAATTAGTACTATTAAAATTCATTAAAAAAATATATATAATAATTATTTGTGTGCACATAAATATATTTTTTATATTTTATAATAAAGAAAGAAATATTAAAAAAATTACATTTATAAATTTTCCAATAAAAATTTTCTTTTTTTCTATTTAAAAATTATAAAAAAAAAAATAATGATGCTATTAAATTGTTTTTTAAATTTAGATATATATGGAATTATCCCATCATTTACAATTCATGGGCATAAAAGATTTAGAACAGTTATAGGTTCTATATTATCATTATTAACATATATTATAATAATTCTATTCTTTGGAATTTATATGAGAGGAGTTATAAAACATTTAAGTCCTAAATTAGTCACTACAATATATAATGATTTTGACCCAAAACCAATAAATATAACAAAAGATAATTTTCTAATTACATTAAGTTTACAAACAATTGATTATGCTAATTACATAAATGAATCAATTTATTATATTAATGCCACATTATCAAGTGTAACTTTAGAAGATGATGGAAGTTATCAAGAAATAATAACACCTTTAAAATTAATAAAATGTTCAGAATATAATTTCCATTTTTTAAATAATTATTGGAAAAATTTACCTTTAGAGAATTTATATTGTTTAGATGTTGATAATGTTGAATTAAGGGGAGATTTTAAGACAGAAAAATGGAATGTTTTATATTTAAAATTTTCAAAATGTATAAATACAACAGAAAATAATAATGGTTGTCTATCAAATGAAATAATAGATAATTATTTAAAAGGAGGTTATTTAGGAATATTTATGTCTGATGTAATTATTGAACCAAATAATTTTCAAAATCCTTCTCAATTATATGGAAAAAATATTTTTACAACATTTACATATAAAGAATATTCTGATTTTTGGATTTATTTAAAACACGAACAAGTAGTTACTGACTTAGGCTATTTTTTTGAAAATAAAAATACAAAATATTTTTTTGGTATAGATCAAGTTAATTATTTATCAGATTATAGAGAAGATAAAAATATTTTTTTGTCGGTTGGAATTAGAAAATCTTTAAAAAGAGAAGTTTATGAAAGATCATATGTTAAATTACAGGAAGCAGCTGCTAATGCATGTGGAATAATTAAAGTTGCTATGGTTTGTGGTGAAATTATTGCTTATTTTTTTCAAAAAATTTTATATAATAATTTTATAATTCAATTTGTTAATTTCAATAAAAGTCAAAGTCAACAGTTAAATTTTAATAATATGAATGGGAGTAATCAATTACTTAAAAGTTATTATATTCCCAATTCATCTAAAGGGATTTTTAGAAATAAAACTGTTGTTATTAATCAACCTTCAACCTTAATTAATAATAAAAATAAAACTCAAAATAAAATTAGTTTATATAATTATAATTCAATGATTTATTCACCTAAAAAAAATATAAATTCTAATCATTCAATTTTTAATTCTTTAAAAAAAAATAATGATAAAGAATTTTATCCTAGCAAAAAGATATGTTTTAGTTCAATATTATGTAGAAAGAATTTTATAGAGAAAATCAAATATATATATAAAAAATTTAATAAAATAGAATATTGTTTTGATATTATTCAATATTTAAAAATCCATTATGAAATGGGACTACTAAAAAATATTGTATTAGATGAAGAAAAAAATAAAGATATAAAAGATTTATATTTTTTAAATTATAATATTTTTTCAGAAAAAGAAAGTTATGATAAAATATTTAATAGAAATAATATAACATAAAATAATTGGATGAGTTTTAGTATTAATGAATATCTAAAAAATTTTGTTTTTTTTAAATCTAAAAAGTATAATTAGTTTTTTACATAAAATTAATAAATTCTTAAAGTTACATAACATTTTTAAAATCACAAACAAAAAAAAATTAAAATTTAATGTTTTCTTTAATTTTTTTTTTCCTTTTTTTTATCTTCTTCTTCTTTTATTTTCTTATTCTTTTTAGTATTATCTTTAACATTATCACTAAGAAAGCTTAACTCAGGGAAAATTTCTACTAAAGAATTAAAAAAAGGACCAACAATAAAATTCATAAAACCAATTTGAGATTGTGGTAAAGAAGTAGTTAATCTATCACAATTCATAGAAACTTTTAAACCTAATTCTTTTTCTTTATCACCTTGTCTGAAAAATTCAGCAACAACTTTATCAGCCCAAAAAGCATATAAATGAAAAGGTTTTGTTGGATTACTAATATCACAAGCATGAACAATAATTTCTAAAAATTGTTGTTGAAGATCATTTAATTTTTCATTATTTTCAACCATTTTTTCTCTATTTTTACCTTTTTCAATACCATAATCTTTAATTAAATTTTTAACATATTCAAATTGTTTAAAATGGAAAACCATATCAGTTGCAAGTACAAAACCAATCATTCTTTTTCTCATAATTCTATATTCATCATTATTCATTAATGAAAAAATGTCATATTTTTCATTTGATCTAATTAATTTAAATGTTTGACTAATATGATATGCTTCAAGAACATCAATATCATTTGATTTAATTGAAGTTGGTGAATTTATATTAATTAAAAATTGATTAGTATATCCTGGATGTTTATAATCGTGAACCATACATGAAATGTATAATGATGCAATATCTAATTCATTTAAATTTAATATTTCTTTCATTTTTGCTTGTTTTATATAAACTAAACAAGTTTGTGTTACATCAGCTGCATGTAAATCTGTATGATATGGATTTTCTCTATTGTATCCTTTTGTTATTGCTTGAATAAATTTTTCAAATTTGTCATAATTTATTTTTGAATATAAACCATATACTGTTAAAATATAACACCCAATTACACTTAATGTATTTTCTGCACCTACTTCTTCTTCTAATTTCAATATGTTAAATTCTTGTGTTTCGACATTTAATATTGTTTCTTCTGCAATTGTTATGAATTTGGAATTTTTTGGTGAAATATAATTTTTATCTCTAATGTTTCCTGAGGAGATTTGCTTTGCTAAATTAAGAGAAATTTCTTTTGAATGTAAATGCTCTAAATTATTCTTTGCAATATATTCAGTTTTTAATTTTATTTCTGTATTATTTTCAAGAAATTTAAATAATTCTCTATAAGATTCATTTTGTTTTTTTACATCATTTACATTTGAAGGAGAAGAAGTTTCATTAGATGTTGACTCTTGTTCTAACCAATTTAAACTTGTCAAAAGATAATCTTTGTTTAATTTTTGAAGATTTTCCCTTATTATACTAAAAAGAAGTTTTTTTACTTTTTCTTTTTCAAAAGAAGGATTTCTTAAAGAGGAAAATGATTGTCCTGAAGGTTCAATTATATCTATTTCATTTCTTAACCTATTTAATTCATCTTCATTGAATATATCTATATAAAAATGAATATAAAATTTCTTTACCATTTAAATGAACATCACACATAATTATAATTAAAAACTTTAATTTTATTTAAATATACATGAATAGTAATTAAAAAATTTTTATTAAATAACATTGGATTATTAAATTTAAAGAAAAAGTAAAATTATATAAATTAACTTTAAAAAACCACTATAAAATAAATGAAATTTTAATTATTATTTCAAGTTATTTGTTAATAATAAAAAGCTTTTTTATTTAAATTAAATATTATCTACTTCATTTATTCAGCAGCAGCTTCTTCTCCACCTTCTTCTTCTCCTTCTTCTTCTCCTTCACCTTCATCATCAGCAGAAGCATCTTGATAATTTTGATATTCAGTAACTAAA
>Ga0256407_10002602_pt1 | contig 34151 bp, 24 predicted proteins | sample RumenRJG_04DNA_FD_193489 | JGI IMG/M metagenome (GOLD analysis project Ga0256407, IMG submission 193489) | Bovine rumen microbial communities from Lethbridge, Alberta, Canada - RJG_04 | ecosystem: Host-associated > Mammals > Digestive system > Stomach > Rumen | place: Canada: Alberta...
CGTTCTGGTCAACAAATTTAGCATCACCATATTCTACGTTTGTCTTTGTTGATGGCACTGGAACCTTTGCAAGGTCATCACCCTTCTGTACTACTCCATCGAACTCCCATCCGTAGTATGTGCCAAGAGCTTCTCCTACGCGGATAATGGTGTTACCGCTGATAATCTGATTCTGTGAACCGCCAAGACTCGTCACCTCGTTCCTATTGTGCGCAATGTTGGCACTGGCATTCCATGAGAACTTCTTTGTCTGATAGAGAGTTGCATTGACTGCGAACTCAACACCATCGTTTGTTACATTGCCCACGTTGGCAAGCTGTGTGCTGAATCCTGTGGTCTGCTCTACAGGAATGTCGAGCAACAGGTCTGAAGTCTTCTTGTGGTAGTAGTCGAAAACGAAACCTACACGTCCCTTGAGAATGTTGAAGTCAAAGCCGAGGTCGAATGATGAGGTGGTTTCCCATTTCAGGTCATCGTTACCCAGACCCGAACGGTAGTATGCGTTATTCTTCACGCCTCCGAGGAAATAATGTGTGGCAGCGTATGTGGAAAGGAACTTGTAGTCGCCAATTTCCTGATTACCGACAGTTCCGATACTTGCGCGGAATTTCAGGTCTTCAAGCCATTTTGCACTTTTCAGAAATTTCTCTTCGTTTACGTTCCATGAGAAACCGAGTGAAGGGAACCATCCCCACTTGTTGTTCTTCGCAAAGCGGCTGGAACCATCGGCACGCAATGTAGCGGTGAAGTGATAACGATCAAAAATTGAATAGTTTACACGACCTATGCCTGAATAGAGTGAAGAGACGATGAACTCTGTATTTGTGGTTACGAACTGAGAGCCTGCCTGAAGGCTGTGGTAGCCGAGGTTCTCGTTAGCGAAATAGGCTGTTGAGCCATGCAGACGCTCACTCTTCTCCTGCTGATAGGTGTAACCGCCAAGTACCTCAAACTCATGTATGCCGAATTTCTTGTTCCATGTGAGGGTTGCCTCAAACTGGTCGCTCTCCCATCGCTTTGTGCCGACAGAGCCGTAACCTTCTGAGTTGAAACCAATCTGTGAGTTGCCTCCTCCGAAGAGATTCTGACGAGTGTTGATGACATTGACAGAGCCTTGTGTGCGGAAGCGCAAAGATGGGATGATCTGCCACTGTGCGAAGCCTGAGAGCAATACGTTGTCAACGATTGTCTCTGTCTGCACCTCGCTGAGATCGGCAATGGCGTTTGGAGTATTACCGTTACGTACGAAGTCACCTGACTCGAATGGGTTGGCATAGTTCCATGTTCCGTCTTCATTGTGGATAGGAACTGCTGGTGATGTGCGCAAAGCCTGCTCAAGCAGTCCGCTAAGTCCGTTTGACGAACCGCGGAAACCGTTCTGTCCGCTACGTGTAGTCTTTGAGAGGTTTGCTTTCAGTCCTACGGTAACATTCTTGAAAATGTCACGATCGTAGTTCAGTCGAGCACCGAGACGTGTAAAGCCAGAGCCGAGAATAATACCATTCTGGTCGATATAGTTTCCAGAAATAAGGAAACGCTCCTTGTCAGAGCCACCGCTTACAGATAGCTGATGCTGCTGAGTGGCTGCATTGCGGAAAAGGGCATCCTGCCAGTCTGTGCCTTCGCCCCATGATTTTACCACTTCAGGAGTTACACCTGCTGCTGCCTTCTGTGCATCGGTAGCAAGGTCAAGGTATAATTCGCCCCATTGCTGTGCATTAAGCAGGTCGAGACGCTTACGTACTGACGCAAGACCGATGGAATAGCCATAGTCAACTTTCAGCTTATCCTTTTTACCATTCTTCGTAGTCACGATGATTACACCGTTGGCACCTCTTGAACCATAGATAGCAGAAGCAGAAACGTCCTTGAGCACCTCGATAGACTCGATGTCTGCCGGGTTGATAGATGCCAGAGGATTAAAATCCTTACCTGCGAAACTGTTACCTGTGCTTGTTGCTGCAGCATCGTTATAGATCAGCACACCGTCAATTACGTAGAGAGGTTCGTTACCACCATTGATAGAGTTACCTCCACGTATGCGGATGTTGAGCGCAGCACCAGGTTCGCCTGATGAAGATGCTGCACTAAGACCAGCCACAGCACCGCCCAAGGCATTATCGAGTGAGGTTGATGTCTGCAACAGTTTCTCATTCTTGACTGTTGTCACAGAACCAGTCAAAGACTTGCGCTTCTGAACACCATAACCAACTACCACGACCTCGTTAAGACTGTTGGAATTGTCAGCCAATGCAATATTCACGGGTTCTTCAAAGTCATATACATCCACGTCAAGAGGACGATAACCAACGTACTCAACACGGAGAGTAAGAGGAGCCTCCACCTTGGTCTGGATAGAAAAGTTACCATCGTAGTCTGTAACTACGCCTTGTCCCTTTTCACTTTTAACTATTACCGAAGCTCCTATCAGCGCTTCTCCTGTTCGTACATCCGAAATGTGACCTGTTATCACATTCTGCGCGAAAGCCAATAAAGGGCTTATCGCAACTAAAGTTGCAATGAATAATCTTTTTACCATAAATCTAATACCTTGTTAAGCGATTAAGAAATTAAGAGATTAATTAATATTTCAACACCTTAATTTCTTAATTCCTTAATATCTTAATTTCTTAATATCTTATTGTTCTTTTACTTTTGAGCAGTAAGTGTGTTCTTCACCTTGTCGATTTCTACTTGTGCCAATTTGTTATCCAAATTCAACAATCCAAATTCGTGGTTGTACTTAATGCCAGTGGTGAGTACCCACTGCAAGAACTGGTTAACGGCATCGTCAGTCTGATTATAGCTCACGCCAATCTTATCAACTGCCACTTCCTGCACCTTGCCATCCTCCAACACGCTGATAAGCTCATCGAGGGTAGCGTTGCCTGAGAAACTGTTCTCCAGACTCTTCTTCACGTCAATGCCTATGATGCTGAGGTTGCTCTTGATATGACGGCTCTTCAGATCAAAGATGTTTGGGAGTGCGTTGAATGAAACACCCAATGGATCCTTGGTCAGGGCTGTTGTCAGGAAGAGGTCATCGCCTGAGATGCGCTTGCCACGGAAATTACTGCTCTCTTCGCCAAAGTTATGAGCGAAAGAAGAGGTTACAGACGTAGCATTGCTGCCGCTGTAAATAACGAGTTTTTCAAACTGCTTGATTTTCTTTACATCCTCGTCAAAATCATCATTGAGGAAGTAAAGCTGCTTTAGCTTCTTTGAATTCAAATGCTTGCCTTCCAGAACCTTCGCAGCCTCACTACCACTTGCTGTGATAGGCAATACTGCAAATTCTCCGAAATATACTACTGCACGGCTGAAGCCCTCTGTATTGACTCCTTGATTGTCAAAAACCACATTAAGGTCTATGTCATCCTGACCACCTTTGGCTATCTGAAACTCTATGCCCGGTTGTGTCTTTGAATACTCAGAGATCCATTTCTCCAACAAAGGACGAGCGAAACGTGGAGCTTTCACGTAGCGCACGTTACTTGAGTTACTTGAACTATTACCAGCCCAGATATTGCTGATGTTGATTCCCAATAAAATTACTATTGCCAATACTAATCTTCTCATACTTCTTCTTTTTTACTGTGTTAATACCTATTATATATACTCTACCATCCATTGTCGTTGCCATCATCATCTGGCCACAACAATACTCACGCATTCGCATTCGGTTCATTGTATCCATAACTCTATCATTTTAAAGTTAATACTCTAGTGAATTATTTCCGAGTGCAAAATTACTATGTTTTTTACACATCAACAATCCCGACTGTGTGGTATTTCATATACCAATAATTAGGTACAACAACTCCATTTTTGCTGTTTTTGATCTTTATTCCGTTAATTTCCTATTCGTAAATCACAAAAAAACTAAAAAAATGGCATTTCTCATTATTTATTATTACCTTTGTTTCGTCTATCTAAAAGTATGTGTTGTCAATATTATAAATAACTTAACCTAATGAAAAGATTATCAACTCTTGGATTAGGCTTGTTGCTGTCAGCTTCAAGCTTAATGGCGCAGAATGTGCGCCCTGTTACAAACCTGAGAAACGGACAGTTCCCACAACTTACTGCCGATAACCGCGGCGTTTTCCAGCTTAAGGCTCCTGATGCGAAGGAGGTTATTGTGGATATCGGCGGAAAGAAGTACCCTATGACTAAGGATGACAAGGGAGTATGGAGCGCAACTACCGATGTTCTTATGTCTGGTATCAACTACTATTTCCTTTATGTGGATGGTGTTCAGATCAGCGACCCTGCCAGCGAGACTTTCTATGGCTGTAGCCGAATGTCAAGTTGTATTGAAGTACCATACGCAAAAGGTGATGTGCGCTTCGAACTTGCCAACGTAGCTCATGGCGAAACCACAATGCGTCGTTACTATTCAAAGAATGAAGGTGCTTGGCGTAGGATGTTCATCTATCTTCCACCATCTTATCAGACAGACCTCTCAAAGACATATCCTGTTCTCTACATACAGCATGGCGGTGGTGAGGATGAGCGTGGATGGGCTTTGCAAGGAAGAACAGACATCATCCTCGACAATCTTATCGCTCAAGGCAAGGCTAACGAAATGATAGTCGTAATGAGCGACGGTAACTGCAAGGACTTCATCAAGGAACTCACGGAAGAGTGCATTCCACTTGTCGAAAAAACATATCGTGTCAAGAAGGATGCAGCCAACAGAGCAATGGCTGGTCTTTCAATGGGCGGAATACAGACTCTCAACATCGCCGTAGCAAAACCTGAGCTATTCCAGTATGTAGGAGTGTTCAGCTCTGGTTGGTTTACAAGACCTTTCGGCAACAACCCTCAGATGAATGCCGAGGAGAACTACAAGAAACTTGCAGAGCGAAAGGACTTCTACAATAAGCAGTTCAAGCAGTTCTACCTCACAATGGGCGGACAAGAGGATATTGCCTTCAACAACTGCAAGGCTATGCGTGAAAAGTTCGATGAAATCGGCATTAAGTACAAATACTTCGAGACTCCAGGCGGTCATACCTGGCCTGTCTGGCGCGAAAGTCTATACCAGTTTGCCCAGCTACTTTGGAAATAAACTTCACTTACAATCTACATCTTATATATAATAAGGTATAAGACGAAGACATACCAAACAACAATAAAACAAATTTCCCACTACTTTACCCCGCTCTCTCGAGCTGGGTATGTAGTGGGAAATTTATAGTGTCTTCTGGTAGATCAATGGTTACTTTGAGTGTCTTAATCCCCCTAAAAAGGAAATAGAATATCTTTCATTTTGTCCTAAAAATGCTATTCATTTTTCGTTTCTATAGGAAATAAATGTAAATAATTATGAATTGATCCACACTAACGTGGCAGGGGTATTCTTTTATGAGTGATATCAGCAGTATGCTGAAACACGTTTATTTGTTTTCCGAGTACATCGGTGTACACGATGGAAGTCTTTGTTCGATGACCAAAGAAATTCAGAAAGTGCTCACCAGTCACAAACCGGGGCACTCCTCTGATTTCCGAGTGCAAAATTACTAACAATGCACTAAAGTCTTTTGTAATTTTTCGTCAACATTTTGTATTTTTTCGTCAAAATATGCTTTGAGTCGATGGAATGAAAGAATTTCGAACCTTTCATAAGGACAAACAGTGATGAATATCCTTACCAGACTCCAAAGCATGAAGATGAGTCTGAATCCTCATTGTATAACATAGCAGTTGACTTTGCTGCTACTTTGGGACTTGAAGCGTTAAAGCTCAACCCACGAACTTTACAACCAGGTTTTGCGAATGGCATCTGTGCCATTGAGAACAACCTGAGGATGCAGGATAAAGTGGTTCGTTTCTTTTTCATTGTGTCATGAAGTTTATGTCCGTTTGGTGTATTCACACCATATATACTTATTTAATATGGAAATAGTCCTCGTAAGATTTGTTCTGATTTCCGAGTGCAAAATTACTAACAATGCCTGAATGTCTTTTGTAAAATTTCGTCAAAGATATGTAAAATTTCGTCAAAATACTTTTTCCGTATGTAAAAATACACCCAAAAACGTGACGAAATAATACAAATCCATAGAAAAACACGCAAAAAACGGCGATTTCATCGAGAAATAGGGCGTTTAGTGTAGAAAAAACATTTTTCAATGGAAAAAAACTCATTTTAGCCGCAAATTGTAAAAATTACAATAGTAAAACAAAGGGGAAAACCATAAGTCATCACAAAGACAAAGTCCACAACCGAGAACAAACAGACAGATTACTTCCCCCAGACTTACCTATAAATCTATATTAGGCAACAAGAGAAACATTATACTTACAATGAAGACAGAAATAAATAAATAACAGGGATATATAGACAAAAGCTATGGGCATGGGAATAAAGAAGAGAGAATACAAAGAAAAAAGGTCAAACTTAGCAACCACTGCTCAGCTTGACCTTTTCTTTCCCCTTTGTTGATGTTCTTCACATCTTATTCATAATCGTTTTTACATTTATTTCCGAGTACAAAGGTATAACAAAAAAATGAATCGTGCAAGAAATTTTCAAAAAAAAGTGTCGGTATTACAATTATGCAATCATTTTTACGTCTTCGCAACAAATCGCCCATAGAGCAAAAGTTTACGGCTATGTACCAAAAACCTTTCCAATGCTAAATAATACAACAAGAAAACCACAAGAAAAACAAGAAAAATCTATTTCTTCACGATTTACATCTTCGCAATTTGTGTTTTACAAATCTGCAACTACCAAAAATCGCGGTTTCATCGAAGAAAACTTGTAAAAAACGGGGTAAAAATGCCTTTATACCTTATTAATATAATATATAAGTGCCTAGAAATGTATAAGTTACACCACTTGATATAAATCAAGCTTTTACATATTTGCATCATTTTTCTTGAAAAAAATTTGCAAATACTACAAAAAGTTCATACCTTTGCATCAGAGATCAAAACAAAATAGTTTGTTACTCTCATAAAAATTACATTTATTTCCAACTTTAAAAAAATTTAAGTTATGACTACTTCATTCATAAATAGAATCATCGTTATCGCAGTGCTCACGATTTCATTCGCTGCAAACGCAATGGGTAAGGAGCCTGGCTTAGATTATAACGACATACAATACTTCACATGGAATATCGATGATAACGGTACCCTTCATGTAACTCCTCTTGCAGAGGTGACACCAGACTTCCAGAAGTCTCCATTCATTAAGTACAGAGAACAGATCACAAGCATCGTTTTCGAGGAGGACTTCTACAGCGAGGCAACACTTAGCAAGATCGGCAAGAACCTCTTCAAAGGTCTTGACAAAGTAAAGAGCGTTACTCTTCCTGACGGAATCCAGAGCGTTGACGCAACAGCATTCGAAGGCTGCACATCTCTTCAGGATCTGTCTATTCCATCAGTAATCGGCTTCAACAACAACTCAGAACTCAAGGGTTGCGTAGAATTCGAGGAAAATTACAACGAACAGTTTTACACAATGTTATAATATAATATACCGTCTTTATTAACCCCTACGTGAGTAGGCATTCGTCTTCATGTATAAACAACACATAATCTAATCATCTTGAATATCATGGACACACAAAGCGCGCGGAATCTGTTTGATTCCGCGCTTTTATTTCCCATATAGACAAGTCCGTTACAGAACCGTTTCAAGTCCGCTTCAAATCCGTTCCAGATCCCTTTTTCCCCATACTCCCAGGAAAGCCCCGGAGCTGACATAAAAAAGAGGTAAAAGAAGCTAAACAACCTGAATACGGCAAAAGAAGGCAAAATCACAGAATTACGACAAAAATAGCGAAAAAAGCAGCGTTTTCGAAGTGTTTTTAAGAAAAATCGCAGTTTTCAGAAAGAAAGTCATAAAAAAATTTGGTAGTTTCAGAAAATAGTTGTACCTTTGCACTCGCAATTGAGAAACAACGCTCATTGCAGAATAAAAAATGGTGCCATAGCTCAGTTGGTAGAGCAACGGACTGAAAATCCGTGTGTCCCCGGTTCGATTCCTGGTGGTACCACCTCCTCCTTTTTGAAAAGCCTTGCTTAAGATTCGTCTTCTGCAAGGCTTTTTCTATTGTGTACGGTTGATTTTCATCAATTCCCGCAAAAATATTGGAAAAACCAATTGAAATTTGAAAAATTTTAACTAATTTTGCAAGCGTTTTATATAATAAGGTAAAATAACAAAAAAACAAATAATTATTTTTACTTATTCCACTTAAAGTTATGCAGAAAAGAATTCTTTTTCTGATTGCCACAGCCATAATGATGATTTCATCAGCAATGGCACAGGTAACAACTTCTGGCATCAGCGGTAAAGTAACAATGAATGATGCCAATGGCGAAGAAGTCATTGGTGCTTCCATTATGGCAGTACACGTGCCTACTGGCACACGCTACAGTGCTATCACCAATGCAAAGGGTGCATTCGCCATTAAAGGTATGCGTGCTGGTGGTCCTTACACCATCAACATCACCTATGTCGGCATGCAAGGCAAGTCGTTCGAGAACGTAACCCTCGCTCTCGGTGAGACCTACCACTTAAAAATATGGCTCAAGGATGACGAAAAGACTCTCGGAGAAATTGTCGTCAAGGGTCAGCGTGGTCTGAACAACACCCGTACAGGTGCTGCTCAGTCAATCAACAACGCTCGTCTTCAGGAACTTCCTTCCATCTCCCACAGCGTAGCAGACATCGCTCGCGTAAACCCATTCGTCAAGGTTTCCGAGGGTGGTGCTATGACAATCGCAGGTTCCAACAACCGCTACAACGCAATCCAGATTGATGGCGCTATGTCAAATGACGTATTCGGTCTGACATCTAACGGAACAAACGGAGGTCAGGCTGGCACACAGCCATTCTCAATGGAGACTATCGACCAACTTCAGGTGAGCATCGCCCCATTCGATGTTCGTCAGAGCGGTTTCACAGGCGGTTCAATCAACGCTATAACAAAATCAGGTACAAACGAGTTCCACGGAAGCATATACACATACTTCCAGAACGATGGAATGATATCTGACAAGTATAAGAGACATGACGGTCTAATGTCTAACGACTATGGTTCAATGACCGACCACACCCTGGGTGCTACCCTCGGTGGACCAATCGTAAAGAACAAGCTCTTCTTCTTCATGAACTTCGAGCGTTCAAAGAGAGAATACGACAATGCATATTCCACAAGAGGCAGCCTGTCAAAGGTTGACTTTGATGTAGCTCAGCAGATTCTCGACTATGTAAGAACAGCAGCTGCTGCACAGGGAGTCAACTACACAGGCACACTCGGCACTCCAAAGGAATACACATATTCTGACAAGGTTGGCGTGAAGTTCGACTGGAACATCAACGACCACCACCACGCAGTTCTCCGTTGGAGTTTCGTTGACGCTAAGCAGAACAACAACACCTCTGGCGCTTCACAACTCGTGACAAACGATTATGCCTACGACTTCGTTTCAAAGACAAACACACTCGTATTCGAGCTCAACAGCCGTTTTGGCAAAGACATGAGTAACAAGTTCCACGCAACTTGGACCTCTATCCGCGACAAGCGCAACCCTGGCGATCCCTTCCCAATGATTCAGGTGTCAAACGTAGGTGGTGGCACGCTCTGCATCGGCAACGAGCGTTCTTCAATGGCTAACGGTCTTAATCAGGACATCTACACCATTACCGATAACTTCACATGGACTCTCGGCGGTCACGCAATCACACTCGGTACACACGATGAGTTCTACCATTTCAGCAACCTCTTCTGTCAGGACATCTACGGTACATACATGTACCAGAACCCAGATGATTTCTACGCAGGAGTCATCAACCGTTTCCGCTATGGTCAGGCAATCGAGTCAATAACTGGCACAAAGCGCTGGACACCTACATTCGGTGCAGGTCAGCTCGGCTTCTACATTCAGGACAGATGGAAAATGTTCCAGAATTTAGATTTGACAATCGGCTTGCGTGCAGACCTTCCATTCATGGGTGACAAGCCAACAAGAAACGATGAATTCAACGATTTCGCACGTAGCAAAGGCTGGGATCTGATTACCAACCAGAAGATTGCAGTCAAGCCAATGTGGTCTCCACGCCTCGGTTTCCGCTGGAACGCATTTAGCGATAATTCCCTCATTGTCCGTGGTGGTATCGGAGTATTCACAGGTCGTGTACCATACGTATGGCTCTCTAATAACTTCTCTAACACAGGTATTCAGCAGATGTCATACAACACAACCAAGACAGCCAATATCACACCTATCTATGATGCAAACAACGCAATATTGGCTGATCCAACCCTGAACCCAACAGCACCAGCACAGGCACAGCAGACAATCAATGTGTTCAATAAGGACTTCAAGTTCTCACAGCAGCTTCGTGTAGATCTTGCAGCTGATTACACAGATCCATTCGTAGGCATCAACTGGACTATCGAGGGTATCTACTCAAAGACAATCAACGATTTGATTGTAAAGAACTACGACGTAACCTCTACTGGCGAGACATTCGCAAACAAGTACGGCGTTTCTATCGGCGACAACCGTCCTATGTTCGAGACATCTACAGTTCCTTACTCTGGAATCTATGTTCTCGACAACGTATCAAAGGGTTACAGCTATAATATATCACTCAAGGCTGAGAAGTCATTCAATTTCGGTCTTGACGTTATGGCAAGCTACACATACGGCAAGTCAAAGACCATCAACAATGGTTCTTCTTCCGTTGCTGCATCTAACTGGACTTACAACTACACTCACGGAAATCCAAACGAGCCAGAGCTTGCCAACTCTAACTTCAACGTGCCTCATCAGGTTATGGTATCTCTCTACGAACACTTCAAGTGGAACAAGGATATCAAGGACACATATAATAATGTGACTACTATCGGCCTTATCTACACAGGTAACTCAGGCTCTCCATTCAACGTATATATAAATGGTGACGTGAACGGTGATAACGGCTACAACGACCTTATGTATATCCCAACCGATGGTGAAATTGACGCTATGCTCGCAGCTGGTATGTTCAACGCTACATCTGCATACTCAGCAGAACAGCAGGCTTCAAACCTCAAGCAGTGGCTCGCAAACGAGTATTACCTCCAGGATCACCGTGGTGAATACTATGACCGTAATGCTGCCAACGAGAAATGGGAGAACCGCCTTGACATGCACATCGACCATAAGTTCGGTTTCAAGTGGGGCAGGCAAATCAAGTACTTCCAGATTGGCTTTGATGTCATCAACTTCACAAACCTTTTGAACAAGAACTGGGGTGCTACACTTTCACAGAATGGCTACAACTACTATAGTCCTCTGTCATTCTCAAAGGGTAAGTACCAGTTCCTCCATGACGCAAATTATGATATGCGCTCATACGCAGATTATTACAGCCGTTGGAGAATGCAGCTCACAGCCAAGTTCATCTTCTAATCTCAAACACAGAAAGATTCATATATGAAAAAGATATTTGTAATCGCACTGGCAGCTTTAATGACAGCAATGTCAGCTAACGCCCAGTTCTATGAAGGTCCAAAGCAAAAGAAGGAAAAGCCTTCTGCAAATCCGGAAGATTTCAACCCAAGCTGGTTTGTAAACTTTCAGGGGGGCATTCAGTTGCCTAACACTCCAGGCATGGGACATCTCATATCTCCGGTTTTCAGCGTCAACGTAGGACGTAACATCATACCTCTCGCAACAGGTCGTATAAGCCTTGAGGGATGCAATTCAAAGGTATATGACGCATATTCAGGTGCAAAGAAGACCTTTAAATACGTAACAGCTTCTGCAGATGCTATGCTCAATCTCTCCAATTGCATAGCATATCGCGAGCGTCCAATAAACTTCTACTTCATTGCAGGTGTTGGTGCCAACTGGTCTGCCATGCCAACCACGAACTCTTCAAAGTTCTCACCAAACGTTCGTTTAGGCGGTATGGCTGTTTGGCGTGCCGATCGTAACCTCTCACTCAACCTTGAGTATCGAGCAGACAACACCAACGATCAGTTCAATGGTCGTCTGGAGCCTGGCACACACGACTGGTACACATCACTCCTCTTCGGTATTTCTCTCGTCCTTCCTGACGTAAAAACAGTAATACAGAAGGAGGACAATTCTGCAGAGATCGCAGCACTCAACGACCAGATCAACAAACTGCGTGCTGAGAATGTAGAACTCAGAAACCGCAAGCAAGAGGTCAAGGTAGAGACAAAGACTGTTGAGGTGGAGAAGAAGGTAACGGAGAGGATTGCCGTCCTCCCATTCGTATTCTTCGACTGTGGCAAGACTACAATCAGCAGACATCAGGCTCTCAACGTAAAGGCGATTGCTGACTACTTGAAGTCAAATAAGGAGGCAAAGGTTACAATCACGGGCTATGCCTCTCCAGAAGGTAAGCCTGAGCTGAACCAGAAACTCTCCGAAGAGCGTGCGAAGGCAGTTGCCAAGATGCTTACTGCCAAGTATGGCATTGACGCAGACCGCATCTCAACAGCTGCTGGTGGTGCAACAAGCGATATACTTCCAGAAGCAGATCTCAACCGCGTTTGCGTATCTGTAGCCAAGTAACAGAGAGATTAAGAGATTAAGAAATTAAGAGATTAAGAATACCGCCTGTAAAGCTTTGATGCCTTTACAGGCGGATTTTCATACAATAATTTGGATTTGTAAGGAAAAAGCATTACTTTTGCAAAGAAATGAAGATAGGTAACATACAATTCCCAGACAGACCTTTATTCCTCGCCCCAATGGAGGATGTTACAGACATCGGTTTCAGAATGCTCTGCAAGCGTTTTGGAGCACAGATGGTTTATACCGAATTTGTTAGCGCGGAGGCCCTTATACGCTCTATAAAGAGTACCGTCAACAAACTGAACATAGCAGACGAGGAAAGACCTGTCGGCATTCAGATCTATGGCCGTGACACCGAGGCTGTTGTAGAGGCGGCAAAGATAGTGGAGGATCAGGCACATCCAGATGTTATTGATCTTAATTTCGGCTGTCCTGTCAAGAAGGTGGCAGGAAAGGGTGCAGGTGCAGGTATGCTTCAGAATCTTCCAAAGCTCCTTGACATCACCAAGCAGGTGGTAGATGCAGTAAAGACACCTGTTACGGTAAAGACACGACTTGGCTGGAATGCCGAGGATCTAACCTCTTCACGACTCAATCCCGAAAGCGGAAGGGCGCAGATCGTTGACCTTGCAGAAGCCCTTCAGGATTGCGGCATTCAGGCGCTCACCATCCACGGCAGAACACGCGCTCAGATGTACACGGGCGATGCCGACTGGACTCTCATCGGTGAGGTGAAGAAGAATCCACGCATCCACATCCCTATCATCGGCAACGGAGACATCAAGTCTATCGAGGATGCTAACAAGGCATTCGACACCTACGGCGTAGATGCTGTGATGATAGGACGAGCTACATTCGGTTGTCCTTGGCTTTTCTCCCCTACTCCACTAACGCTTGACGAAAAGATTGACACCCTTCTTGAGCAACTCCATATCAACGTAGAGCGACTTGACGAGAAGCGCGGAATCCTACATACAAGGCGCCATTTAGCTGCAAGTCCGTTGTTCAAAGGTATTCCTGACTTCCGCCAGACACGCATCGCTATGCTCAGAGCCGAAACTGTGGCAGACATTACGAGAATCATAGAAGATACTCGTGTCATGCTAAAGGATATGGAGAATTGATTTTTTCTGGCAAAAGCAGGAGGCTTAAATAACATAAGTTTGATGAATTTGCGCCTTTGGTGCTTGAACTGACAATAATTACCAATCTACGCAATCTTTTTACCATAAATTTTCCATTTTTGGGGGTAAAGATTGCGCAGATTGACAATTATTGTCAGTTTAAGGCAGTTTGTTGCCATATCAATTTACCGAAACGGATTTATACGATTTATCTGATGGCTAGCGCATAATGGCGTAATTGATAAAAAATCAGATACATCATATAAATCCGTTTCCCTTATATTTGCCCCCAATTCACGATATTTCCCCACAAATATTTGCTTGTATCAATTATTTTGTTTATTTTTGCAGCGAAATAATAAAGGTTAAGTACTATGGAGAAAAGAACCCTTACAAAAAAAGAAGCACTTGAGAGACTCCAGAAGTCAATCAAGGCAAAGAAAGACTACATAACGGAAACTCGTGTAGCCTTAGAAAATGAATACATACAAAGATTTGGAGTAAAACCATCAAATTACAACGTCTGGTGAATAAGCTTTCTCTTGACAAGATAAACTCCAGTTCTCCTTACGAAGTCTTTCTATCCGAAAGATTTCGCGGGTATTTATTTGTAACGAACTACAAGGTACAGTATTCTATTGATTTTATTGAAGATGACTTGCTCACTCAAAGTGAATCATATCAGTTCATCATTCAGAATATCAATAATTCCGCATCGCCTCGCGACCACTTTGTAAAAGATACGATAATGAGTATCATAGAGGAGTTCTTTCAGAAAAATCAATCCACTCTTCTATATATTTGTGACTCCTCAGATGGTAAGCAAAGTATGAGAAGCCGACTTTTTAATTATTGGTTTGAAGGCTATAAGGAGAAAGACAAATACGAAATAATGTCATCAAATGTAGTAGATGCGGAAGGAACTCCTACATATGTGTCTGTTATTTTCAGAAAGGACAATCCTGAAGCAGAAATAATAAGAGAAGAGTTCACACAAACAACTCTTCTCCTTAGTACAAAACCAGAATGATTAGAACTCAATAATATTAACCACTTAAACTTTAAAACAAGAAACAGAAAGAACAAATCAGAACAAACTCAGACGAACGGTAACGTTCCCCTAATCGGTAGTCAATATTAGATGCTGATAACCGCATGAAAATTAATAACTTATTCTATTAATCTGGGTGACCAACCACAAAATCTCTCGACATAAAAAAACATGGAGCCTTTAGCTCTTGTTCTATTCCCGAACAAACTGCAATCTAAGGTAAAGACGAAGATTTCTGGATAATAGCCGCCTATTTTTCTATAATCATGAAAAAGATATTCTTACTCATTTCCCTTTGTATGATAGCATTCAATGCAATTCATGGAGATATTACATGGGCTTTGTCAGATGATGGCACTTTGTCAATATCAGGAACAGGTGATATGAATGACACACCTTGGTGTTCACAAAAAGACAAAATCAAGAGAGTTGTTATTGAAAATGGGGTGACAAGCATCGGAGCGATGGCATTTTATAATTGCTCAGTTCTCACCTCAGTCACTATCCCAAACTCTGTAACAAGTATTGGAGAATACGCTTTCTATGGTTGTTCTAGTCTTACCTCAATTTCTTTCCCTAAATCCGTGACGAGTATAGGAATATATGTATTATATGGTTGTTCTAAGATGAAGGAAATCTATTCATGGAACGCGAAACCTACAAATGTGAGCATTCAAACATTTGAGGGTTTAAACACCATGCATTTAAAATTATTTGTCCCAGAAGGTTCTGGTGACACATATAAATTTGCTACTGGTTGGATGAATTTCTTTAATATCTATGAAATGGAATATGCACCTGTTCTTTCAGAAGCAGAACCAACATTTATTTCTGATAGTAAACCTTCCGTGACAAAGGGATATTACAAGGAAAAAACTGTAACATACGTTCGTGAGGAAAATTCTATAAGCAAGGATTGCTATGCCTCATTCTGCCTGCCATTCGCCGTTGATCCTACTGATGCTCAGTTCCAAGCCGTTTATGTGCCAGTTGGAATGGCTCTCTACAATACTGAACAGAATACTCTTCGTATAGGTTTCTATAAGGAAGACAAGATAATTCCTGCGGGTACTCCTTTTCTTGCTCTTTTGGCTGCAGACAATAAGGTGGAGATAAAAAATGCCTTGCCAGTGAACTACACATCAGATTCACCAGTTGTGAAAACTAATGTTGTTAGGACATTTAACTATATTGATTCTGGTGGTCTTATGAGCGAGAATAATAATTATGGAATTAACATTTCTGGTACATACAAACAAATCTCTCCAGCTGGTGCTTATACCTTCAACTCTGATGGAGGTGTAGGCTCAACAGCAAGCGTGGCTCCATTCCGTGCATACGTTGCTATTGCAAAGAACATAACCAATGCCAAGATTCTTACTAGTTTTGATGAAGATTCTGAAACTACAGACATTGGTCAATTACAAATCACGATTGACCAATCACCTGTTTATGACTTAAATGGCAGAATGACAAATGAGAAACTTCTAAAACCTGGAATCTATATCAAGAATGGAAAGAAATACATTAAACAATGATGAAGAAAAGAATATATAAGGGTGGTAATGTCGCCAAATATGAATCCTGCAACCTTTGGGATGATTATCCGAGGATGAAGAGAAATAACAATGCAATAAACTCCAGATAACGGTCTTTATTTTGGACTTGGAGGGCATCTCACGAATGGTGCCCTCCTTTTTTCCTTGTTTTTCAATTGAAAACACAGAAAAACAAATGATTTTGTGAGAAACATACTTTTGTTTGAAAAAAAATGCGTATCTTTGCCAGCAAAGTAAACATATAATATTTAGAATTATGCTTGACAAGGATTTCAAATATTATCTCGATCATCAGAAAGAGCTTCTTCCGCTGTATAACGGAAAGTTCGTGATGATAGTAAAGGAGAAGGTCGTAGGTGCTTATAATTCAATGGCAGAGGCATATCATCAGGGAAAGAGCAAATATGGAGCGGGCAATTTCCTTGTTCAACTTTGTACACCAGGTGATAGTGCATATACCATAACATACCATTCAAGAGCAAGATTTGTGTAATATGCGGTCAGTTCCTTTTACTTCTGAATTTCCCACTCAACTTGGTAGTATCATTACGGATTGCAAGATTAGTGATGCATACGATGAACAAGTATCGGTAAATGAACTACATCCCGAGTTTACTCCTTTTAAGGCAATTTGGGATACGGGTGCAATGCGTTCTTCCATATCTACTGCCGTTGTTGAGAAATTGGGAATATCACCATTGGGATTTGCACGGGTTTTCCATGCTGATGGGGAAAGTATGCAGCAAGTCTATGTAGTTAATGTTTTGCTTCCTAACAATATGGAAGTGAAGACAGTAACCGTGACAGAAGCTAAAATGACGGATATAGATGTACTTATTGGTATGGATATTATATCGCTATGCGACTTTGCTCTAACATCAAGTGGCGGTAAGACGAAATTCTCTTTCCAAATACCAAGTTCAGTTGATATAGATTTCACGAAATAACGATCATATTTGCAGGGCAATCTCGTGTGAGATTGCCCTATTTCAATGAAAAGTGAATTATTTTTTTAGAATTTTGCACAAACATGTACATGGTGGGGTAAAACGAGGGTAAAAATTCTGAAAATGAGAATGTTAAGAGCATGTACATGATGGTCAAACATGTACATAACATGTACATGAGTTGACATGCTTTAATTGTGAAAAAATCATGTACAAGTCATGTATATGTTTAGGCACCATGTACATGGTGCGAACAAGTTGATATACAAGATGTTAATGCATCAATTACCCCACCATGTACATGTTTGTGCGAAATTCTAAAAAAAAATCGCACTTGTAATCTCGGCATTGCAAAATCATGAGTGAAGATACAAGTAGCAAGTCCCAAGCAAGTCCGTTGTAAATCCCTACCAAAGTCGGTGCAAGTCCCATTTCCTTCCCATTAATATATAGGCTCTTTAGCGGTGTAGAAGCGAAGGAAGAGCGAAGGACAAGCGAAGGTACTTATTTCTAACTTACTTCTGATTACTTCTGATTTTTAGGCAAATTCGGCATTTCCTGCTCAAAAATTTGGCAGTACGAGAGTTTTTTAGTAAATTTGCACTCTGCGAAATGGTAAAGCCTACACCAACCTTTTGGGAGGCCGACACTCACTTTCGCATTCGTGCGAGAAGGCTTCGCACATTACCCAATAAAATGTAAATAACCAGCCTACACAATGTCGAATATTGAAATTAAAACCGTTAAAAGCAATAAAGAGCTCAAGGAGTTCGTAAGATTCCGTACAACACTCTATAAGGATTCTCCAACTGATATCCCATATCTTGAGATGGGAGAGTTAGACACGCTGAAAAGCGACAAGAACCCTGCTTTCGCATTCTGCGAGGCAGAGTATTACATCGCGTATCGCGATGGCAAGCCTGTTGGACGTATTGCCGCTATCATAAACAAGCGTGCTAACGAGACTTGGAATCTGAAGTCTGTACGCTTCGGATGGTTTGACTTCATTGACGACATTGAGGTTTCCACAGCCCTTATCAACAAGGTTAAGGAGTATGGCAGGGCTCGCGGACTGGAGAACATCATTGGTCCACTCGGCTTTACCGATATGGATCGTGAGGGCTTGCAAGTAAGCGGTTTTGACTATCTGGCTTCTATGCACTCTAACCATAACTTCCCATACTATAAAGAGCACATGGAGAAGATTGGCGGCTTTACGAAAGAGAATGACTGGGTTCAGTTGGAGATAAAGGTGCCAGAGGTGGTGCCTGAGAAGTTCGCCAAGATTTCAGCCATGATTGAGAAGCGATACAATCTCCGTGCTCGTAAGATGACAAAGAAAGAGCTTGTAGAAGGTGGTCTCGGTAAGAAGTTCTTCGATATTCTGAATATCTGTTATAGTCACCTATACAACTATTCCCGTCTTGACGATGCACAGGTTGATGACCTTATCAAGAACTACATTTCACTTGCCGACCTGAATCTCATAACTATCGTTGTTGACGACAACAAGGACGGCGAAATGGTAGGATTTGGTGTTAGCTTCCCTTCTTTCTCAGAGGCATTGAAGAAGACCAAGAACGGCAAACTGTTCCCATTCGGCTGGTATCATCTGCTCAAGGCTCTCAAGTTCCACAATACGAAGACCGTTGACCTTCTGCTTTGTGGTGTGCTTCCAGAATATAGGGCAAAGGGTGCTAACTCCCTCATCTTCAACGACCTCATACAATGGTATCAGAAGTATGGCTTTGAGAAGGCTCTTGCCTTGCCTATGATGGAGACTAACGAAGGGGTACTTGGTCAATGGCAGTACCTTGACTCTCGTGAGGTTATGAGGTTGAGGAGCTATACGGCGAAATTGTAATTTCGAATTACGAATTACTAATTACAAATTACCTGGCTTCTTTTGAGACGATAAAAGCAAAATAGGTAATTCGTTATTTGTAATTAGTAATTAAAATGATAAATTGTAAGTGAAATGATAACAGATAAAGAAAATATAGAGGAAACCGTACAATATAACGACGATAACATCACCCATCTGAGTGACGTTGACCATATCCGTACCCGTCCTGGTATGTATATCGGACGTCTCGGTGACGGTTCTCACACAGAGGATGGTATCTACGTACTGCTCAAGGAGGCTATCGATAACTCTATTGACGAGTTCCGCATGAATGCAGGCAAGCGCATTGAGGTGGATATAACTGATAACAAGTGCGTTAGCCTGCGTGACTATGGTCGTGGCATTCCACAGGGAAAGATGATTGAGGCTGTCAGCCAGTTGAATACCGGTGGTAAGTATGACTCCAAGGCCTTCAAGAAGTCTGTGGGCATGAATGGTGTTGGTATCAAGGCGGTTAACTTCCTTAGCACCCATTTTGAGGTGCGTTCTTATCGTGATGGAATGGTAAGGACAGCCAAGTTCGAGAAGGGTATTCTGGTTGAGGACACGACAACCCCGACAGAGGACGAGACGGGCACATACATCTATTTTGAGCCAGACGAAAGCTTGTTCCACAACTACAGTTTCCATAATGACATCATTGAGACCATGCTCAGAAACTATACATATCTGAACACGGGTCTTACAATCATGTATAACGGCCGAAGAATCCTCTCACGCAACGGACTTGAGGATCTTCTGAAAGACAATATGACGAGCGATGCCCTCTACCCTATCATTCACATCAAGGGCGAGGACATTGAGATTGCGTTTACGCATACTAACCAATATGGTGAGGAATACCATTCATTCGTAAACGGTCAGCACACCACTCAGGGTGGTACTCACCAGAGTGCTTTCAAGGAGCATATTGCAAAGACTATCAAGGAGTTCTCTAACAAGAACTTTGAGTATGGCGACATTCGTTCTGGTCTTGTAGCTGCTATTGCCGTGAACGTGGAGGAGCCAATGTTCGAGTCTCAGACAAAGATCAAACTCGGCTCTCTGAATATGTCTCCAGATGGTGTTTCCGTTAATAAATATGTAGGTGATTTCATAAAGCAGGAGGTGGATAACTACCTTCATCGTAATGCCGATATCGCTGAAATCATCATACAGAAGATTACGGAGAGCGAAAAGGAGCGTAAGGCTATGGCCGGCGTGACAAAGCTTGCCCGTGAGCGTGCCAAGAAGGCAAACCTCCATAACCGTAAATTGCGCGATTGCCGTATTCACTATTCCGACGTGAAGAACGACCGTAAGGAAGAGTCTTGTATCTTCATTACCGAGGGTGACTCTGCCAGCGGAAGTATCACAAAAAGCCGTGATGTGAACACACAGGCTGTATTCTCACTTCGCGGAAAGCCACTCAACTGCTATGGTCTGACCAAGAAGGTGGTATATGAAAACGAGGAGTTCAACCTCCTTCAAGCTGCCCTCGATATAGAGGATGGCCTTGACGGACTTAGATATAATAAGGTGATAGTGGCTACCGATGCCGATGTAGATGGAATGCACATCCGTCTGCTCATCATCACGTTCTTCCTCCAGTTCTTCCCTGACCTTATAAAGAAAGGACACGTGTATGTATTGCAGACACCACTCTTCCGTGTTCGTAACAAGCGCACGAAGATAAAGGATAAAAAGGTGATTGCAGCAGAGGACGCAAAGCTCAAGGAAAGAGGCGAGAAGCAGAAGGACTATATCACTCGCTACTGCTATAGCGATGAAGAACGCCTTCAGGCTATACAGGCGCTTGGTCCAGAGCCAGAGATTACCCGATTCAAGGGACTTGGTGAGATCTCGCCTGACGAGTTTGCCGGCTTCATAGGTCCTGACATACGTCTTGAACAGGTCACTCTGCACAAGGGCGATGAAGTAGAGAAACTACTTGCATACTATATGGGCAAGAATACCATGGAACGTCAGAACTTCATCATCGACAACCTCGTCATAGAAGAAGACATTCCAGAGGAAGAAGAGATATACGATTAAAAACCTAAGGGGGAAGGTCTATATTGACCTTTAAAAAACTGCGAATATGAAAAGAATAGCAATAATTGTAATAACGCTATTATCAGTACTGAGCCTCAACGCCCAGATACAGCAACAGCAGAACATAGATGCCAAGAAGGCAAATATGATTCAGTTCTTTCAGTATCTTCAGGGCATAAAAGACCAGGAAGCCATACTGAAATATATCATAGCAATGGCATACATCGAGAATCTGTATGTAGATTCCGTGGATACCCAGAAGATGACGGAAGCAAGTCTGAAAGGAATGCTTGAAGATTTGGATCCTCATTCCACATACGCCACTCCAAAGGAGGTAAAGGCATTCAACGAGCCTTTACAAGGAGGCTTTGACGGCATTGGCGTACAATTCAACATCCTCGAAGACACACTTGTTGTAATTCAGCCTGTCATCAAAGGTCCTTCCGAAAAGGCTGGTATCATTGCAGGCGACCGTATAGTAACGGTCAACGACACATCTATTGCAGGTGTCAAGATGTCGAAAGAAGAAATAATGGTGCGACTCCGTGGCCCTAAGGGCACAAAAGTCAAACTCGGCATACTGAGGAGCGGAATCAAGGATATTCAGTATTTCGTTGTGACAAGAGACAAGATACCTCTCAAGTCAATTGATGCTGTATATATGATCCGTCCACAGATAGGCTATATACGTATCGGCAATTTCGGCAAGACTACCCACGACGAGTTCGTTGAAGGATTGAAGGAACTCAAGAAGAAGGGAATGCGTAACCTCATCATTGACCTTGAGGACAATGGTGGTGGCTATTTGGATGCTGCCGTTGAAATAGCAAACGAGTTCCTCGCGACAAATGAGCTTATCGTATATACAAAAGGTAGGGTCATCCCACGTCAGGAGTTCAGGGCAAAGGGCAATGGAATGATGCAGGATGGCAAGGTGGTAATTCTTACCAATGAGTTCACGGCATCAGCAGCCGAAATTGTCAGCGGAGCCATTCAGGATCAGGATAGAGGTGTAATCGTCGGTCGCAGGACATTCGGCAAGGGACTCGTACAGAGGCCTGTAGAGCTTCCTGACGGCAGTATGATACGTCTGACTGTCGCTCATTACTACACTCCATCAGGACGTTGTATTCAGAAGCCATACAAGAAAGGCGAGAAAGAGGCATACGCCCATGACCTTGACAACCGTTTCAAGCATGGTGAATTTACAAATGCCGACAGCATACACTTTGCCGATTCTCTCCAGTTCGAAACTCTGAAGATGCGTCGTACCGTGTATGGTGGTGGCGGTGTCATGCCTGATTACTTCGTGCCTCTTGACACCACACGCTACACATCGTTCCATAAGCAGTTGGCTGCCAAGCAGATTATCGTCAATGCGAATCTGAAGTATATGGACAAGAACCGTACACAACTCAAGAGTCAGTATAAGACTTTTGAGGACTTCAATGCGAAGTATCAGATTCCAGACAGCTACATAAAAAGCATCTTTGAGGAAGGAAAGAAGAAGAAAATTGAGCCAAAGGATGAAAAGGAGAAGGAAAAGACCCTTGAATATCTCCGCCTGCAGCTCAAAGCACTCATAGCAAGAGACCTTTGGGATCTTACGGAGTACTTCCGCATCTGGAACGAAAACAGCGATATAATCAAGAAAGCACTGGAGGTTCTGGAAACAAGCTCTGCAAATTAAAAGCACTCGTTTTTGAAACTTTGAATGCTAAAAATACCCATTTTTAGTGAAATTTATGCACATAATATAGGGATTTGAGCATAAAAAAGTACTTTTTTTTCAAAAATATTTGCTTATGTGCAGAAAAGTTTGTTACTTTGCACTCGCAAATTGAAAAACGTGCGCCAGTTTTACGAACTGACATGCACTATTTGCCACGTGCGAAGAAGCACTCGCAAATTGAAAATATACCCTCATTTTTGAGGTTAGATATATAATTTGCACTCTAAAATCAATAGGTAATAAAAACTCGAATAGAATATTAATTAACAAACATTTTTACAATTATGTCAGAAATTAAAGAAAAGGTTGTTGCCATCATCGTTGATAAGCTTGGTGTAGATGCAGCAGAAGTAAAGGATGAGGCATCTTTCACAAATGACCTCGGTGCAGATTCTCTCGATACTGTAGAGCTCATCATGGAGCTTGAGAAGGAGTTCGGTGTTACTATTCCTGATTCAGACGCTGAGAAGATTCAGACTGTAGGCGACGCTATCGCATATATCGAGAACGCTGGCAAGTAATCGCTGATTACTTTCTTTGTTCAAGATTTAATGATAGAACAACGGGTGATGGTTGGTCGATAAAACTCTTATCGCCCAATCATCATTTTTTTTAATACAAAGCACAAAAGGAAAAAATGGAATTAAAAAGAGTAGTAGTAACTGGCCTTGGTGCCGTTACACCACTTGGACTTTCAGCCGAGGAGACTTGGAAGAACCTGCTTGCTGGCGTTAGCGGTGCTGACACCATAAAGCAGTTTGATGCTTCTCGCTATAAGACCAACTTCGCTTGCGAGGTAAAGGACTTTGACGCATCAAAGTGGATTGACCGCAAGGAAGCTCGTAAGATGGATAAGTTCTGTCAGTTTGCCCTTGCAGCCGCTACAATGGCTATCGAGGACTCACAGATGGATCTCGATACAATCGACAAGAACCGTGTCGGTGTAGTATATGGTGTTGGTATCGGCGGACTCAGAACAATGCAGGAAGAGCTCGAATACTTCTCAGAGCACAAGGATGCACCTAAGTTCGGACCATTCTTCATCCCTAAGATGATCGGCGACATCGCACCTGGTCATATCTCTATCAAGTACGGTTTCCATGGTCCTAACTATGCTACAACATCTGCATGTGCTTCTTCAAGCAATGCTCTTGCTGATGCATTCAACCTCATTCGTCTTGGTAAGGCTAATGTCATCGTTAGCGGTGGTGCAGAGGCTGTAATCACAGACCCAGGTCTCGGTGGTTTCACATCTATGCACGCTCTCTCTACACGTAATGACGAGCCACAGAAGGCAAGCCGTCCATTCTCTGCAAGCCGTGACGGTTTCGTAATGGGTGAGGGTTCTGCTTGTCTCATCCTTGAGGAACTTGAGCACGCAAAGGCACGTGGTGCTAAGATCTACTGCGAGATGGTAGGTGCAGGTATGTCTGCTGATGCTTATCACATCACAGCTTCTCACCCAGAAGGTCTTGGTGCTAAGATCGTAATGTCTGAGGCTCTTGCTGACGCTGAACTGAAACCAGAGGATATCGACTATATCAACGTACACGGAACATCTACACCAGTAGGTGACATCTCTGAGGCTAAGGCTATCAAGGATCTCTTTGGAGACTGGGCTTACAAGCTCAACATTTCTTCTACAAAGTCAATGACAGGTCACCTCCTCGGTGCAGCAGGTGCATTGGAGGCAATGGTCTGCGTTAAGTCTGTAGAGGAAGACATCATCCCTCCAACAATCAACCACGAGGATGGTGACGAGGATCCAGAGATTGACTACAACATGAACTTCACCTTCAACAAGGCACAGAAGCGTGAGGTGCGCGCTGCCCTGAGCAACACTTTCGGTTTCGGAGGTCACAACGCTTGCGTTATATTCAAGAAGTATGCTGAATAATATAATTGACAGGATAAAGCTCCCATTCCGCAAGGATAAGGAGCTTTATCTTGCTTTGGAAGAAATAATCGGTTTCCTGCCACACCACATTGCCTACTATAAGCTTGCGCTCATGCACAAGAGCATAGGCCACCGCGGTCCAATTGAGCCAGAAAAGGAATCAAAGAAGAACAAAGGCAAGAAAGGTAAGGGGGATCAGCTCAAAGGCAAGAAACTGAACAACGAGCGACTCGAATTCCTTGGTGACGCTATTCTCGATGCTGTAGTCGGAGATATCGTCTATACTCATTTCCCTGGTAAGCCAGAAGGATTCCTCACAAATACTCGTTCCAAACTTGTTCAGCGCGAGACTCTCGGCAAACTGGCACAAGAAGTAGGTCTCAGCCGTCTAATCCTCTCATCCGGACGCTCTGCCAGCCACAATAGCTATATGGGTGGCAATGCTTTCGAAGCCCTTGTAGGAGCCATGTATCTCGACCGTGGCTACGATGCATGCATGAAGTTCATGCAAGAGCGCATCCTCGGCCGATATATCAATATCGACAAAATGGCATACAAGGAAGTAAACTTCAAGTCGAAACTCATTGAATGGACACAGAAGAACCGCATCCAGATGTCGTTCCGCCTTGAAGACCAGTCAAAGGATCAGAACGGATCTCCTACCTTCAAATACACAGTAGTGCTTGAGACTATCGACGGATCAACTGGCATTGGATTCAGTAAGAAGGAAAGCCAGCAACACGCTTGCGAGGACACCTTGAAGCGACTAAAGAAAGACTCTGCATATCTTGACAGTATCTTTGCCGCAAAGACAGAGCGTACAAAGATGGAGGAGGAGCCAGTTCTCAATGTTCCTGACACAGAGGAAAAGAAAGACGATTTCATCGTGGTAAGCAGTCCGAAGGATATGGCTGAACAGCAGATAGAACAACTTGAAAATAGCATTGACGAGGAAATGGACCTATCAGATGTTACGGCAGAACCAAAGGAGCCAACTCGTGAGGACATCATAGCTGCTGCCGAGGCAGAGGCGTATGAGGAGAACAACGTAAAAGAGCAAAACGAAAATTAAATTATGAAATTAGCATTAATCGGATACGGCAAGATGGGTAAGATGATCGAACAGATTGCCCTCAGCCGTGGTCATGAGATAGTAAGTATCATTGATATCGACAACCTTCAGGATTTCGAGAGTGAGGCTTTCGCTTCAGCAGAGGTTGCCATTGAGTTCACAAATCCTACAGTTGCTTACGGCAACTACCTCAAGGCTTGGAAGGCAGGCGTAAAGGTGGTAAGCGGTACTACGGCATGGCTCAAGGATCATGGTGATGACGTGCGCAAGGCTTGTTCTGAGGAAGGTAAGACCCTCTTCTGGGCTTCAAACTTCAGCGTTGGCGTTGCCATCTTCTCTGCAGTGAACAAGTATCTTGCAAAGATTATGAACGAGTTCCCACAGTATGACGTTAATATGGTGGAGACACATCACGTTCATAAGCTCGATGCACCAAGCGGTACAGCTATCACTCTTGCAGAGCAAATTGTAGAGCGCCTTGACCGTAAGAACAAGTGGGCTCTTCACGAGACTGCCCCAGACGTGCTTCGCATTGATGACGTTCGTCGTGGTGAGGTTCCAGGAATCCATAGCATTAGCTACGACTCTCCTGCTGATATCATCACTATCACACACGATGCACATTCTCGTCAGGGATTTGCTCTCGGTGCTGTTCTCGCTGCTGAATATACAGCAAAGCATCAGGGACTTCTCACCATAGATGATATGTTCAAGTTCTAACTAGAAGAACTAGAATTCCTAGTATTTCTAGAAACACTAGAAAAATGAAAAAGAAACAAGAAAACATGAAGCTCCAGTGGACTAAGTTCATTGTCGTACTGGTGCTTTATCTCCTCTTCCTGCTCTGGCTCCAGAGCTGGCTTGGACTGATCGTCATACCATTCATCTATGACGCCTATATCTCAAAGAAGATAAACTGGCAATGGTGGAAGGATGCGGAATCACCCGTAAGATTCATAATGTCATGGGTTGATGCCCTTGTATTCGCTCTCGTAGCGGTATATTTCATCAACCTCTTCTTCTTCCAGAACTATGTCATTCCGTCAAGTTCCCTTGAGAAGTCATTGCTTACCGGCGACTATCTCTTCGTGAGCAAGGCAAGCTATGGTCCTCGTATTCCTCAGACACCACTCACAGCACCTCTCACACAGCACACAATGCCTGTGCTTGGTTGCAAGTCATACATAGAGTGGCCTCAATGGGATTATCGCAGAGCACCAGGACTGGGCAAGATTGAGCTTAATGACATCGTGGTATTCAACTACCCTGCAGGTGATACAGTCGTAAGCGAGCCACGTTGGCAGCCAAACGATTTCTATCAGATGGTCTATGGCTATGGACAGCAGATACTTCAGGAGCAAGGCATAAAGCCCAATCTCGACTCTCTGCCTGATATGCAGCTTCGCAAATATTATGAATTGGCATATACAGCCGGTCACAGATATATAGAAAGCAATCCTAATGAGTATGGTGAGATAATGAGCCGTCCTGCCGACCGCCGCGAGAACTATGTAAAGAGATGTGTAGGTCTCCCAGGTCAGACACTCCAGATAAAGAACCGCATCATCTATCTTGACGGCAAGCCAAATAAGGAGCCTGAATGTGTTCAATACACATATCATGTTAAGGCTAATATGCCAATCATGCAATGGCCTGACGATCTTATGAAAGAGCTTATGATCTCTCAGGAAGACCTTATCTCGCTCAATCAGTTTGGCTATATGCCTCTCACAAAGCATGCAGCTGAGGTATTGAAGGGCCGCAAGGATTTGGTAAACAGCATCAAGCTCAACACAGAGCAGGTTGTAGGCGACCTCTATCCTCTCAATGCCCGATATGGCTGGACACGTGACAACTACGGTCCTATCTGGATTCCTAAGAAGGGCGAGAGCGTGAAGCTTACACTCAAGAATCTCCCAATATATGAGCGTCCTATCAAGGTGTATGAGGGCAACGACCTTCAGGTTAATGATAAGGGACAGATTCTTATCAACGGCAAGGTTGCAACATCATATACATTCAAGATGGACTACTACTGGATGCAGGGTGATAACCGCCACAATTCAGCAGACTCACGCTATTGGGGCTTCGTACCAGAAGATCACATCGTAGGTAAGCCTATCTTCATCTGGTGGTCAAGCGATCCTGACAGAAAGGGATTCGGAGGAATTAGATGGAATAGACTTTTCACCTTTGTAAAGAACTATAACTAAGGAAATTGGCAAAGAAAGTAAAACTTAGATATGGACGTATAGCCGCGGCACTCTGTGTGCTTGCGGCTATCATCGCAATAATATACGCTATCATCCTAGGCATAATCTGGCTATACAACTATATTTTCTGTTCAGCAGAAGAGAAACAGGAAGAAGCGAAAAAGACAGAACTGGTGATAACTCCGGAAATGAGGGCTTGCGATACGATTATGGCAAGAAAACTGGATAGCCTGATGCACATACCACAAGCTCTTGACACTTCCCTCATAGCCGTAAGCGTATATGACGTAACGACCGAGTCACAGGTCTATGAGTTTCATGCCGACAAAAGCATGGCACCAGCCTCTTGCATGAAGGTGGCAACAGCGGTAGCCGCCCTAAAGAATCTCGGAATGGACTACCAATATAACGTGTCACTCCAGATAAGAGGTGAGATGAAGCGCGACACCCTCGTCGGCACTCTCCTTCTCGTGGCTGACGATGATCCTCTCTTTGATGACTTCAACCCTCTCGTCAAGAAGATGAAGAGCCGAGGTTTTAGGAACTTCAGAGGTAATATCATCCTTAACCTTGCAAGAGAAGACACGCTAAAGGCTCATCCTTCGGGCAAGACATGGGATATCCCTTATCATAAGGCTCCACTCCTTATGAAGGGTAAGGAACGCATTACAAAGCAGTTTATGGCTACTCTTTCTGCTAATGGCATAACCTTCAAGAAAGACCGTACCGTGAACTCGGCTAATGCAAAGGGCAAGTATGGTGATGGCAGATACCATTATGTGGCAAGGGTTTCCCACGACATCAAGGAGATAATAACTCCTATGCTCATCTATAGCAGTAACGTGAAGGCTGATGCCCTTTTCTATCACCTTGACTGGAAGAATGGTATTCTCCCGAACAAGGAAATGGCATGGGATAGTCTGCACTATACTGAGAGATTCTGGAAAGAGATTCTTTCACCAGAGGACACCACAAAATGCCTCTACCCTCGCCCTGTAAAGCAACAGCTTGCCTATAAGGACGGATCAGGACTCTCGCCAGACAACCGCCTTACCGCCAACACGCTCGTGGATATGCTTCGCTATGCCTATAAAGACGAGGATCTGCGAAACTACTTCATAAATGAAGCCCTCGCCTCCCCTGCAAGTCCGAGAAGCGGATCTCTGCTCACGCGAATGGCTCGTGCGGAATATAGGGATAGAATCTTCGTAAAGACTGGCACGCTCGTAACAAAGGGCGGCTCATCGCTCTCGGGCTATCTCGAAGGCTATGACGGTCATTGGTATATCTTCTCCATCATCCATGAGGATTCTCCTGTGGCAGATGCCCGAATCTTCCAGGATAGGCTATGCAAGATGATGATGGGAAATAAAAAGAAATGAAAAATGAAAAATGCTAAGTAAATGCACAATATGTAACTTGTATTTTTCATTTTTCACTTTTCATTTTATAATTTAATTATTGATGATATGAAAACAAAACTATTATTTTTATTAACAGCAATTTCAATTTCTTTTGCCTCCTGCAACAATAAGAATGCAGAGACAGCAGAACTTGAGAATACGTATGCCTATCCTCTTGAGATAGAAAAATATGCCTACGCTGATTCCAGCAAGTTCGCATACATTGAAATGAAAATGGAGCTTCCAGTAGCAAAGGATAGTGTGTCACAGATTATACGTGATAGCCTTGTCGCCATTGCAAGCAATAGCATCCGTGGTTACTTTAACGGAATGGAGCTTAAAATTGCTGAATATAAAGGCAAGGACAATGATACCAAGAGCAAGCTCGACTATTATTGCAAGGAATTTACCAGACTGATGGTAGATTCTATGTCAAAAGTAGATTATAATGAGAAAGTAAAGTACTGGGATGAAGACACGACCCTGACAGATGAGCAGCGCAAAGAGTACAAGGAGAATGTCCCTCCTTATGACTACACGATGAACATCAGCAAGGTATTCGAGGATTCTACATACGTTGTATTCTATGATTCTGAATACACATTTACCGGTGGTGTTCATGGTGGTGTTATTGGTTATGGTGGCATTACCTTCCGTTTCTCTGACGGAAGTAAGATTGATAATTTCCTAAAGGACAATGTGGTCAAGGATATGCAGCCGCTGCTTAAAAAAGGTCTCAAAGAGTATTTCAGCGAGAATGCCGATGAGAAGGTCACGACAGATAAGCAGCTCATGGAGAATCTTATGTTATCGGACGAGAACAACAACCTCATCCCACTACCCGCATGGACACCTTATCCTGACGAAAAAGGCAAGGGACTTATATTCACCTATCAGCAATACGAAATTGCGTGCTATGCCGCAGGTATGCCAAGCTTCATTCTCACTTGGGAAGAACTGAAGCCATTCCTCAGAGAGGACATCCTCGAAGATCTGAAGAAGTAGTTTTGCAATGTGGAGATTACACATCGTAAAAAGCTAGAAGTTTTGAGGCTACACCGTTGCACCTTTGCCGCTTTGAGCATACATTTTAATTGATTATCAAATAGTTATACATGGTGCAACAGTAGCAAAACTGTTACACCAAAAGGTGCAACGGTTTAGAGACTGTTACACCCGAGGTAAATGTTTATATTTCAATACATTAACCAGCTCAAAACAACAAAGGTGCAACGGTGTAGCCTCAAAACTTCTAACTTTTTATTTTTCGTTATAGGGTTGCACCCGTATTCCCCATTTTTCACTCTTCATTTTTCATTTACTCCACCTTCGCTTTTCCTTCGCTTCAGATTCGCTTCTAAACCGTTTCTGTTCCCTTTCATAGAATGGGACTTACATGGGATTTGCAACGGACTTACTACGGACTTGCATCAGACTTATAAATAAACATTTTTTATGACATTCTGGAATAACATATCAGTCATAATCCTTATTACATTATTGCCTCTTTCTGCTTTTCCTCAAAAAGACAAGAAAATCACAGTTAAAGACACTCGCAAATACGTTGACCTTGGTCTTCCAAGCGGTACGCTTTGGGCTACCTGTAACATAGGTGCAAGCAAGCCAGAGGAATTTGGATTGTATTTCGCGTGGGGAGAGACCAAAGGCCATACAAGTGACACATCTGATGGGCATAAGTTTGAAATAAAAAACTACAAGTGGTCTGATTTCAACAGCAAGTACCCTAAATTGCTGAAATATCGCATTAATCGTAACAGCATAGCTGACAAGAAAGTGCTCGACCCTGAAGATGATGCGGCAACAGTCAACTGGGGGAGTAAATGGCAGATACCATCATTGGAACAGATAAAGGAACTATGCGATTCGACCTATACGACAGCAGAATGGACAACACTAAATGGCGTAAATGGAAGAAAGATAACCAGCAAGAAAAATGACAATTGGATTTTTTTGCCAGCCGCAAACATTATTATTACTGCAGGGTCTAGTGGAATTTATTGGTCTCGTACTCTCTATATGGGTATGGACGACGATGCAGTCACCTTAGAATTCTATAAGGATAAATGGTTCTTTGATAGTCACAATCCACGGTATCATGGACTAAGTGTCCGTCCTGTGCGTACTCAGAAACAAAAATCGGGGAAAAGGAAGATTAACAAGAATGAAACTGAGGAAGCACCAAATGAAGTGTATCTTCTGGTGAAATAAAAGCTTTTTTAACGAAAATGATTATCCACAATTACGTGATAGGTGGATTCATATAGCAAAATAAAAATCACAAAGACGCAGAGGTTAATAATCTCCGCGTCTTTGTGTCTTTGCGTTAGAAATTTTGGAGATACATCAAAAAGATTTTTCTTAAATTACTTGGTACATTGCACGAAAATGACTACCTTTGTACCCGTAAATACAGGATACGAAAACCATCGAGTTCTCTTCTGATTAGGCCCAGACTTTGTTTTACGTGTTGTTACGAATAAGGGCAAAAAGTGTAAACTGATAAAATCCGTAATAAAAATCATAAATAAGACAAAAATGAGAAAGAAAATCCTTACGATTATGCTCGCACTTACGACAATAGGCGCAAGTGCAAAAGATTTCTATGATGGAAATGGTGGCTACTATGGTCCGGAAGAACTCCAAGAATATAGTGGAGCCTACTACACAGGCGACTACACCAGTCCTTTCAAAACTGTTCTGGGAAAGACTGACGAGGAGATTCAGACTAAGCTCGACCAGCTATGGGACCATTACTTCAAGGGTAACAACAACTCGAAGGTGTATTACGACAGAGGTCAAGAAGCATACATCCTTGACACAGGTAATAACGATGTGCGTTCTGAAGGCATGAGTTACGGCATGATGATTGCCGTACAGACTAACCATAAGGCTGAGTTCGACAAGCTATGGGCGTTTGTCAAGAATCACATGTGGCATAAATCTGGCCAATGGGACGGCTATTTTTCATGGCAATGCGGTACAGATGGAAGTGTGAGGGATCAAAACAATGCACCCGATGGCGAGATGTATTTCATGATGTCACTGATGTTTGCGGCCAACCGCTGGAATGATTATAGCTACATGACCGATGCTCAGTACATCTTGGAGAAATGCTGGAAAAACGGCAGCGGTTCGCTATTCAATGAGTCACAAAGAGTTATCTGTTTCCAACCATACACCTGCTCAGACTTCTCCGACCCATCCTATGACTTGCCGGCATTCGTTGATCTGTTCTCACGCTGGTCAATCACAAACAAGGACAAGTGGACGGATGCTGCCCAGAAAACTCGCAATCACCTCTATAAGTCATCAAACACAACGTCAGGATTGTTCTCTGAATATAATAACTTTGACGGTACGCCAAAGAGTCTATCCTATAATACAAATTCCACTAAATACATGTATGACGCCATGCGCTGTGCCATGAACTTCGGCATGGACTATTATCTCTTCGGTGCAGATGCTGAACGTCAGGAAACAATGGCAAAGAGACTTATAGATTTCTTTGAGGCAGACGACTATACACACGCACGCTTCGACTGGGATGGTAAAAATCCAAGCGAGAGCTACACAATTGGCGAGGCAGGCGCTAATGCCGTGGCTTGCTACAGTTTGCTGAACTACCCAGAATACAAAGATGCCGTAAAGAGAAATCTTGAGAAGGCATGGAATGCAATCCCTATGACAGGTCAGTACCGTTACTACGACGGTCTTGTTCACTATCTGTCAATGCTCCACCTATGCGGTGCATTCAAGATTTGGAAGCCTGCACCTGGCGTATTCAATTTTGCAGACAAAATTCCTTACAATCTACAGAAAGACGAGAAATATAACACCGTAAACTATGCAAAGACAATCGAAGGCAATCGCATTGGCAAGTATCAGGCATGGTTCATGCCTTTCGACTATACCATCAGCACAGCCGATGAGGAAGATTTCGTGTTCTATGAGGTTAACATGATAACCAACTCGCCAGACCCAAGTGTAGAACCAACCGACGACGTATGGGTACGTCTGAAGAAGATAGGTGCCGGCGATGTGCTCAAAGCCAATATGCCATACGCCTATAAACCAAAGACGTACGTTTCTAAATATATCTTTACCACAACAAATGCCACACTAAAGGCAAAGGAGACAAATGCGGTGGTTACTCAGGAGACTGCGGATAACATCTACTCTATCTTCGGCACTTACGATAATATTAATGCAACAACGTGGAATCCGTTCTATTACGTGAATATCAACGGCAAACTGAGCCTTGGTACTTCCGTTACAGTAGGTCCTTACCGCTGGATTATCCGCAAGGAAAACAAGGCAGGTGGTAAGGCTGTATATGCTGATGCCCTAAACTTCTTTGTTGATAGTGAGGATAATAGCACGACAGGAATCACAAGCTATGCAAAAAAGGATTCTGAGAATGCATGGTACACACTTAATGGTGTTAAGCTCAACGGAAAGCCAAGCGAAAAGGGTGTGTATGTGGTGAACGGAAAGAAAATCGGGCTCTGCGTCAATTTAGGTGGTGGATTTTTATTGTAAAGAATTAACTATCTGGTTAATAATCAATACATTAATTAACTAAATAAAGTTGCAGATGTGCATATTTTTTCGTATCTTTGTATGTGAAC
>Ga0256407_10002603_pt1 | contig 34150 bp, 25 predicted proteins | sample RumenRJG_04DNA_FD_193489 | JGI IMG/M metagenome (GOLD analysis project Ga0256407, IMG submission 193489) | Bovine rumen microbial communities from Lethbridge, Alberta, Canada - RJG_04 | ecosystem: Host-associated > Mammals > Digestive system > Stomach > Rumen | place: Canada: Alberta...
CACAGGTCTCTCCGGATGGGAAGTTCTTGTTTGTCATAGACTTGGGAGGCGATTACATCTATCGTTACCCCGTAATTGACGGGAAAGTCACCAGTTTTGAACCTGTCAAGATCAAGGTTCCCGCCGGCGAGGGTCCCCGACATTTCACCTACTCCAAAGACGGCCGTTTCATGTATGTCCTCACCGAGCTTGAGGGAAATGTCATCGTGTATGACTACAATGGAGGAGACCTCAAACAGATCCAGCTGATCGAGGCTGATCCTCTCCATGCCCGGGGAAGCGCGGACATCCATTTCTCACCTGACGGGAAGTTCCTTTACGCCAGCAACCGCCTGAAAGGCGATGGGTTGGCGATATTCAGCCAGGATCCAGCTACTGGCCTTCTGACCAATGTTGGGTATCAGTACACTGGAGTCCATCCTCGTAACTTCGCCATCACACCCAACGGGTTGTTCGTTCTGGTGGCTTGCCGTGACAGCGACGTGGTCCAGGTGTTCAGCCGCGATCCTAAGACGGGTCTTTTGACCGACACGGGGAAAGACATAAAGGTTCCTCATCCTGTTTGCGTGTTGGCGGTCCCTTCTGGTAATTAATATTTGAGTATAATCTGCCATGAAGCGTATTTTTTACCCATATATGGCAGATTATAATTTTATATTTTGCCATAAGTGTGATTTTTTATAACTTTACGGCAAAATATAATTATCATGTCATTAATCGGCAGAAAAGAGGAACAGCAAACACTATTGTCCCTTTATCATAGTGATAAATCCGAATTTGTCGCTATTTATGGTAGAAGAAGGGTCGGGAAGACGTTTTTGGTTGCCCAAACCTTTAAAGATGCTTTCGCTTTCCAACATACAGGGCGGTCTCCTTATGAAGGCTCATCCAAGATAACTATGAATGACCAGATCCAGGCTTTTTATTATTCTTTGATACGATATGGCCTGAGTGAGGATGTTCCTGTACCGAAAACATGGATAGAGGCATTTTATCGGCTTGAGAATCTTCTTGAAAAGAAAGCGGGGACAGGTAAAAGGGTAGTATTCATAGATGAATTACCCTGGATGGATACTCCAAAATCAAAATTCATCTCCGCTTTCGAAGGTTTTTATAACGGCTGGGCATCTTTGCGAGATGACATTTTGCTTATTGTTTGCGGTTCATCCAGCTCGTGGATATTAAAGAATATCGTACGTAGTAAAGGCGGATTATATGACAGATTCACTTGTCAAATCAAATTGTCTCCATTCACCTTGCGGGAGACAGAAGAGTTTCTATCGGAGAATAATGTTCATTATGACCGATATGATATTGTCAGGACATATATGGCCTTTGGTGGCATTCCATATTATTTGGGATATTTAAAACCAGGTGCCAGCGTGGAGCAGAATATTGACAATGCCTTTTTTAAGGAGAACTCACCTCTTCAAGGAGAATTCGTTCGCTTGTTCAATACCTTATTCACGGGTTCTGATAAGTACATCAAAATAGTGAGGGCTTTGTCTAAAAGGAATTATGGTTATACGAAAGGCGAAATATCACATATTACAGGAATATCTGCAGGAGGTGGGCTATCTGAGTATCTTGAGAACTTGGTTGAGACTGATTTTGTGGAACGGTATAAACCGGTATTGTCAAACGCAAGGATTGATTATTTCCGTTTGAAAGATAGTTTCTGCTTATTCTATTTGAGATTCATTGATGGGAAAAAAGACTTGGATGAGCATTTCTGGCAGAATAGTTCAGGTACTAAAGGGATTCTTTCATGGCAGGGTATCGCTTTTGAGCAGGTTTGTTTGACACACCTTGAGAGCCTGAAAAAAGCGTTGGGCATCCATGGAATAACTACCGTTGCTTCTAAAATGATCATCCCGTCCACTAGTGATAGAAGCGGTTCTCAGATTGATTTGGTTATAGACCGGGCAGATCGTAATGTGAATCTTTGTGAAATGAAATTCTATTCTTCAGACTATTCTGTGGACAAGGAAGAAAACATTAGGCTAAGAAACCGGGTAGAAAACTTTAAAACCGCGTTTCACGTAAGGGGAAACGTGTTTTTAACATTGATAACTACCTTTGGCTTGAAATACGGGGTTCACTCAAGTGTGTTCCAGAAAACGTTGATTCTTGATGACTTATTCTTATAAATAAAAGAATGAAAAGGGCGTTTTATTTTGTTTGTGTCTTTGCGTTAAGTTGTCTGTTCGGCTGCTCAAAAATGGAGGTTCAGCCTTCGGACAGCGATCTGGTTTTCAATGATTTGGCAGCGGTGTGGGATGAGGCTATGCCCCTTGGGAACGCGACTGTCGGGGAGCTTGTTTGGAAGAAAGGTGACAATCTGCGCCTTTCCCTTGACAGGATTGATCTCTGGGATATGCGGCCGATCGAGGCGTTCAAAGGCGAGGATTATACTTTCGAATGGGTGAAGAACCAGGTCCGGAAAGGGGATTACGATCCCGTGGTGGACAAGTTCGAGAAGAAGGCTTATCTCGCCGCCCCGTCCAAAATCCCGGGAGCGGCGTTGGAGATCGACATATCTTCCTGGGGCCCGGTCAAGGAGAACAGGTTATACCTGGATAACGCCCTATGCGAGGTGCTCTGGGAGAATGGAGCCTCAATGAAGACTTTTGTCCAGGCCGATGGTGACGTGGGCTGGATGGTTTTTGAAAATGTTCCTGAATCGTTTGACATTCAATTGGTTCCTCCTGAATATCAAGCCAAGGGAGCCGAAGTGGCCGGACTCGGAAGCTCTTCGCTTGCTCTCCTTGGTTATCCTCAGGGAGAGGTCAAGCGGGAGGGCAACCGCGTTACCTATCACCAGCAAGGCTGGAAAGACTATTTCTACGATGTCGCCGTCGATTGGAAACGTGCTGGCGGCAAAGTGATCGCTGTCTGGAGCGTCACCTCTTCCATTTCCGGTAAAAAAGCCGCGTCGGAGGTCGACAAGGCATTGGCCGAGGGTCCTAAAAAGGCTTATAAGCGTCACATGGGCTACTGGGAGCCTTATTGGGAAGGATCTTCCGTGAATGTCCCTGACGCGACCATCCAACATCAGTACGACAGGGAGATGTACAAGTTCGGCTCAGCCACCAGGAAGGACTCCTATCCAATCTCATTGCAATCTGTCTGGACAGCGGACGATGGTTTCCTGCCGCCATGGAAGGGCGATTACCACAACGACCTCAACACCCAGCTGAGTTATTGGCCAGCTTATATCGGCAACCATCTTGATGAGGGCCTGGGCTATCTGAACACGCTTTGGAACCAGGTGGGTAAGTACAAGGAGTTCACAAGGGCCTTCTTCGGGAAAGACGGACTGGCGGTGCCGGGATACTGCACTCTTGAGGGTGATGCCATGGCCGGATGGGTTCAGTACGGATTCTCCCCCACCACTTCCGCTTGGCTCGGCCAGCATTTCTATCTCCATTGGAAGTATTCCGCTGACAATGAGTTCCTTAAGGAGAGGGCATATCCGTTCTTGAGGGATGTCGCCTTGTTCCTGGAGCAGGAGACGGAAGTCAAGCCGGACGGCACGAGGACTTTTGAATACAGCTCCAGCCCTGAGATCAACGACAACAGGATAGACGCGTTCTTCCCTGTGATCACCAACTATGACCTGGCGCTGACCAAGTTCGCCTTCACGGCGGCGGCAGAGATGGCCGACTCGCTCGGATTGGTTGAGGATTCCGCCCGCTGGAAGAAAGACGGTGGCCAGCTGCCTTATTACGCCATCGACGATGACGGGGGTCTCTCGATCGCCCCAGGGAAGTCTTATGACTTGTCCCACAGGCATTTCTCCCATGCGATGGCGATCCATCCGCTTGGCCTTCTGGACATTCATAACGGACCAAAGGAAAAGACTATAATCGATGCCACCCTGGAAAGACTCCATGCGAACGGACCCGACTGGTGGTGCGGATATTCCTATTCCTGGCTCGCGAATATGGAGGCCAGGGCGGCGCATGGGGAAGAAGCCGCCGAGGCACTAAGGACCTTCGCTGAATGCTTTGTTCTCCGTAACTCCTTCCACGCCAACGGTGACCAGACCAAGAGCGGTAAATCCCAATTCACATACAGGCCGTTCACGCTCGAGGGCAACTTCGCCTACGCGTCCGGTCTCCAGGAGATGTTGCTTCAGAGCCAGAGCGGTGTGATCGAGGTGTTCCCAGCGATCCCGAAGGATTGGAAGAATGTGAGTTTCAACCGCTTGAGGGCTATGGGAGCCTTCATTGTCTCGGCTGAGTTGAAGGACGGTAAGGATTACATGATAAGCGTATATTCGGAGAAGGGAGGCACTCTCCGCATCCGTTCCCCTAAGGACGGCAAGGTGATAACTAAGGACACCAAGCCCGGGGAGACGTACAGCGTCAGTCTCACCATTTGATAAGGACTGGGATGCCGTCTGGATTGTTCTTGAACTCGAGGAGTATGGTCCGGCTGTCCTCGTCCCATGTCCAGGAACTTCCCTCCGCCTCGACATTTTGAGGTTTCCTGGGAAGGGAGACCCTGCTTCGGTTAACGGTTCCGGCCGGTCCTTTCGTGATGTAGGACAGGCTGTTACGGGTTCTACGCAAGTTGGTTGACCTTCCTGCCTCGGCAAGAATCGCCGTCTCATCGGGGCGTTTGTCAAGGTCGTAAAGCAGTTTCCTGGAGCCGGGAGGCAAGGTGGCTCCGTCCAGTACTGGCAGTGAAGGGTCATAGAGGTCAATGTATTTACCTTCCAGCTTCAAAGGACTCATGTCCGGGGTCTCATCCATCACTGCCGCGACCAGGTATGGTCCTCGCTCCAGTCTCAGGTAGTTCTTTTTGGAAAGGGATCCATAGAGATCCTCAACCGCCTTCAACACAGCAGTTTCCCCGCCGGGAGTCATCACAAATTCTTTGGGATCGGCCCTTAAGACCATCACCTCTCCCTTCCCGACTTTGTATCGCCCCTCTTGCGGTTCTTTTCCCAGACCCAATAACTCGAAAAGGTGACAGGAAGGGGCCTGGTAGGATAGTCCATCATGGTTCCACCATTCACTCACGTTCTGGAAAGGATCCTCGTCCCGTCCGGAATAGATGAGTTTTCCTCCCGCATTGACCCAGTCGCGGAGCGCCTCATGAGCGTCCGGAGACAGCGGCTTCATGTTGGAATATGTCATCAGCAGGACCGACACATCCTTCAATGATCCAGGGATATTCTCAATGTGGGTTATTCCTACAGGGATCCCCGCTTTCAGAAGAGGCAGGGAGAGCCCGAAGAAGTCGGACAATTGCGGATCCTCATAATCGCAATGACTAGGGAAACGCTGGAACATCAATGAGTTACCCATCAAGACTGAGATTCCCTTAGGGCCTTCAACCTTTCCTGGGCTCTTAGGCATATTCTGAAGTGCGTTCACCATGACTCCCATCATTGTGGCGTAAGGAGCCGGAATATGACTCATCTCAGAAGAACCGGCGCTCACCGGGTACAGTCTCTCGTAGATTCTGTCCGGCCACGGCATGACCTCATAATCAGAGACTTCCGGGTAGAGGAGTTGTGCCGTGAATGTGGCTTGATAACCTTTACGGTAGTCTTCCCAGTCCCGCACCCCGTCTTCTATCGGGTCTGTGAGAAACCAGAGGTCTCGCCCAGTGGGAGCGGTCATGGATATCATGCTGCCATATTCAAGGAAAGCTGTCTCGAAGATACGCTCAGCCCTTTGGCCGTTGAAATATGTCGGCGCCCTGGAAGTTCCTGTCCAAACCTGGGCTATGTAGCCATCTACGCAAGGTAAAAGAGCCAGGCTGGCCTCCGGACTGACAATCTCCCACATTGAATAGTTGACCAGCGAGTGGGTCGGCACATAACATTTTATCTCACGTCCTTTCGAGAGGCCATATTCCTTAGCGAATGTGAACACGTCTTCCAAGGCTCTGTAGTAGAGGTGATATTTCAGTTTATTGGACAGATATGTGGCTTCCGGGGAACTGTCCTGAGGTACCCACTTGGTTCCATAGTAGTCTTCCCACTCTTTCTTGAATGTGTCGCTGTAGCCTGCCCGTGCCCAGAACTCGGGCTCTTCGAGGTAAATGGCGTCAACTCCGGCGTCGATGATCCTCTTGATTTGAGTCTCCTTGAAATATTCAAGATACTTCCGGCTCGGGACGATGTAGGGAACGTTCTTCCCGTGCCAGATAGTGTCTCCTTGCGAATCGACCTGTCCGTCTTCCCAGTGAGGTTGTCCGTCCCAACGTCCGAGGAAAAAATCCTGATAGCCTCCCCAGGCTATTCCGGTCATGAAATCCGTCCTGTAACCTTTTGCTTTCCAGCTGCTTAACCTTTCCTCCACGCTTCCCTGAGGACCGGTCCCATAAACCATCACGGCGTCAGCTCTGATATCAGTTACGGGTTTCCACCGTGCGTTTGTCTGGAATGTGGTTTTAGGTATGTCCCTTTGGGGTGAGCCGCAACCGTTAATAGCCAGGATCACCCAGATGGCGGTTGTCAAATATCTCCTCATAGACGCAAGAACAAGTTATAAAGCAAATTTATGAAAATAATGTTAACTTTACGTTTGTTATGAAGCGTCTTATAACCACAGCCTTTATCGCCTGTTTCTCTTTGGCGGTTTCGTTTGCCCAAAGCGGCAACCTTGAGATTCACAACCCTATCATTCCCGGGTATCATCCGGACCCTTCAATCTGCCGGGTTGGAAACGACTATTATATAGTCAATTCCTCTTTCCAGTATTTCCCCGGGGTGCCGATTTACCATTCGACAGATCTGGTCAACTGGGAATTGATCGGCAATGTCCTTGACCGTGAGAGCCAGCTTCCCCTTATGAACGCAAATTCGTCCGGCGGAATCTTCGCCACCACGATCCGCTATAATGAGGGGACATATTACATGGTCACCACTAATGTCACAACTGGCGGGAATTTCTTCGTGACGGCGAAGGATCCAAAGGGACCCTGGTCAGAGCCTGTCTATTTGAAGCAAGGAGGTATTGACCCTTCTTTCCTCTTTGAGGACGGCAAGTGCTACATGGTCTCCAATCCCAATGGGATCGTGCTTTGCGAAATTGATCCTGTGACTGGGAAACAGTTGACAGAGAGCAAAGTACTGTGGTACGGAACAGGTGGACGCTATGCCGAGGGACCGCATATTTACAAAAAAGACGGATGGTACTATCTCCTGATTTCCGAGGGAGGCACGGAGATGGGTCATGGCCTGACAGTGGCCAGAAGCCGGGACATTTGGGGCCCGTACGAGTCCAATCCAGTCAATCCTATCCTTACGCAGTTCCGGCAGGTTTCCCAGGGACATCAGATTCAGGGAACCGGTCACGGGGACTTCGTACAAGCTCCAGACGGGTCCTGGTGGGTAGTTTTCCTTGGTTTCAGGCGTTTCGGAGGGGATTTCCATCATCTTGGCCGCGAGACGTTTATCGCTCCTGTGACCTGGGTAGCCGGGTGGCCCGTGATCAACGACGGGGCTCCGATAGAGGCGGTCATGGAGGTTCCCGCCAGCTGGACCGCCAAGACTCCTGAAAAGAAGGCCTGGAGGCAAGAGTTTGACTCTCCCCTGGGTCCGGAGTGGGTTTATATCCAGAATCCGGAAATGTCTCGTTACAAGATGGATAAGGGTCGTCTTATCCTGGCGGGAGCCAAACCTCTTGACGATCGTGACCATCCGACTTTCGTCGGGGTCCGTCAGGAGAGTCCCGGGATCGTCGCTGAGACGAAAATCCGACTTGATTCCCGTTCCGGAAAGGCCGGGTTGGTTGTTTATCAGGACTTTACTGGCTTCGCCGCGATTGAGGTCAGTGGTGGCAAGGCTGTTTTGAGGCTCAGGCTGAAATCTATTGACACCATTCTCGGTGAGGTTCCGGTCAAAGGCCGTGAAGCCGTGATCCGGGTGGAGTCAAAAGACGGCGGAAGGTATGAGTTTTTCGCTGATGGAAAGCCTTTAGGCTCCTTTGAGACTTCCCTGCTGAGCTCCGAAGTAGTCGGAGGTTTTACGGGAGTGATGCTCGGGCTCTTCGCCGAAGGCGGCCAGGCCAGTTTCGAATATTTTGATTATCAGGAAAAATAATTGACGATGAGAGCCTTTTCACTTTTCGCGCTGGCGACGGCGGTTTGCCTTTCGGCCTGCGCTCCCAAACCGATGAAAGTGGTTCTGGAACCGCTTCCTATGCAATATGGCGACAATTCCAAGGTTCAGGAATATCCTTTCGCCAAGGATCCCACCGTCATTCATCACGGGGATGGTTATTTCATGTACTACTCCCTGATGCCCTTCGATCCCGCTCCGCAAGACAACAGCAAGCCACCGAAGTTCAATGACTGGCATGCCGCTATAGCCCGCAGCACTGACTTGGTGAATTGGGAAAGAGTTGGGGATCTGGATCTTAGGGACACCAAGGGCAACCCTCTCCACGGAGCCGTGGCCCCTTGTGTCCGTAAGCTTGACGGCAAGATTCACATGTTCTACCAGATGGCCTGGGAAGAGACAAACGGGATCGCCAATATCTGGCATGCCACGAGCGAGGACGGAATCACCTTCACCAACACCTGCGACAGGCCGATCATAGTCCCGGAGACGAAATGGTCGATCAAGCGATCGATCGACGCTGAGGTTTACAAGGTGAAGGATAAGTTGGTTCTCCTATTCGCCACCAGGGACACTACCGCGACCTACCAGATCATGGGAATGGCCGAGGCTCCTTACGGAAGTGATTATGGACCGGATAAATGGACCCTGCTTTCTGTCGATGGACCTTTGATGAAGCCTGAATATCCTTGGGAGATGAGCTGCACCGAGGCTCCTACGGTGGTGAAACACAAAGGCGTCTGGTACATGTTCTACGCCGGGGCATATAATCACGAGGGCCAGCAGATCGGTCTGGCCACCTCGACTGACGGGTACCACTACGAGAGGATAGCTCCGGATGGATTGTTTTTCAAGCACGGCCCTGAGGGCGCGTGGAACGCTTTCGAGAGCGGTCACCCCGGAGTATTCCAGGATGACGACGGCCAGGTGTACTTGTTCTACCAGGGAAAGGAGTCGCTCAATGCGACGTATTACCTATCCGTCTGTAAGGTGAGGTTTGAATAGATTCTTCGCTGCGCTCAGAATGACATTTGATAGGCTCAGAATGACAGGAATATATTCCTGAAGTCCATGGGGCCGCCTTCGGACTGGATGGCGATGTAGCCGTCGAGAGCGTCGCATACGGCCTCGTTTACGAGTACGCCGTTCAGCCAGACTTTGATTGATCCGCCCTTGCAGAGAAATTCCATCTCATTCCATTCTCCTACAGGTAGTTCAGCGCTTCCTTCGACGAGGCGGTCTTTCTTGTAGAAAGGCCCTTCCAGCCCCTCTATCTTGATTCCTCCCATCAAGACTCCCATGTCTTTGGGAGTCATCTGGAGCTGGACACCGAGCGGCCAGACCTTATCCCCGTCCTGCAGACGGTTGAAGACACCGCCGTCAACAGCTTCCGCACCGGCCCATCTCCATTCGAGATGGAGACGGTAGTCGGAATATTTTTTCTCTGTGCGGAGATAGCCGAATGGCTTTCCGGTCACATGGAGCACGCTGTCGCGGACAGAAAAGGTTTCGCCATTAAAGGTTTCACCCTCAACGGATTTAAGCACGACCTTCCAGCCGGAAAGATCCTTTCCGTTAAACAAGACCGTGGTTTTTTCCCCGGCGCAGGAAACAAAAAAGGCCGCAGCGCAAAGTGCGGCCAAGAAATGCTTGATATTCATAAAATTAAAGGTTCCTGAGGAGGTTGGCCATGTTGACCTTCTTGTTGATCATCTCATGGAGTTCGCTGATCGGGACCCTCACCTGTTCCATCGAGTCGCGGTCACGGACGGTGACGGTGTTGTCGTTCATCGTGTCGTTGTCGATGGTGACGCAGAACGGGGTTCCGATGGCATCCTGGCGGCGATAACGCTTGCCGATGGAGTCCTTCTCGTCATACTGGTAGGCGAAGTCGTACTTGAGAAGATCCACGACCTCCTGTGCCTTCTCCGGCAGACCGTCCTTCTTGACAAGGGGAAGTATAGCCACCTTGACAGGGGCCAGCGGGGCGGGAATGCTGAGGACCACGCGGGTCTCACCACCTTCCAGCTGCTCCACTTTGTAGGAATGGCTCAGGACGGCGAGGAACATACGATCCACTCCGATCGAGGTCTCAACGCAGTAAGGAACATAGCTCTCACCGGTCTCCGGGTCGAAGTACTGGATCTTCTTCCCGCTGATTTTCTGATGGTTCCCGAGATCGAAGTCTGTCCTTGAGTGGATGCCTTCAAGCTCCTTGAAGCCGAAGGGGAAGTTGAACTCGATGTCGGTGGCAGCGTTGGCGTAGTGAGCCAGCTTCTCGTGGTCGTGGAAGCGGTAGTTCTCCGCGCCCATACCGAGGTTGACATGCCACTTCATGCGGCTCTCCTTCCACTTGGCGAACCACTCCATCTCTGTTCCTGGACGGCAGAAGAACTCCATCTCCATCTGCTCGAACTCCTTCATGCGGAAGATGAACTGCCTGGCCACGATCTCATTACGGAAAGCCTTACCGATCTGGGCGATACCGAAAGGAATCTTCATACGGCCGGTCTTCTGGACGTTGAGGTACTCCACGAATATTCCCTGGGCGGTCTCAGGACGGAGGTAAAGGACATCGTCTGAATTACCTGTCGTGGATCCCTGGGTGCTGAACATCAGGTTGAACTGCCTGACCTCGGTCCAGTTGGCTGTACCGGAGATGGGGCAGACGATGCCGCAGTCGATGATGATGTCGCGGTAGGCCTTGAGGTCGTTGGCGTCCTCGGCGGCCTTGTAGCGCTCGTGTACCTCGTCGTATTTCTTCTTCTCGCGGAGGACATTGGGATTGGTTGCCCTGAACTGCTCCTCATTGAAGGCGTCTCCGAACTTCTTGCGTCCCTTGGCCACTTCCTTCTCGATCTTCTCCTCGATCTTGCCGAGGTAGTCCTCGATCAGGTTGTCGGCGCGGTAGCGCTTCTTCGAATCCTTGTTGTCGATCAGAGGGTCGTTGAAAGCGGCGACATGGCCCGAGGCGACCCAAGTCTTAGGGTGCATGAACACGCAGGAATCTATTCCCACGACATTCTCGTTGAGGCGGGTCATCGCCTCCCACCAATAACGCTTGATGTTGTTCTTGAGTTCAACGCCCATCTGGCCATAATCATAGACGGCGGCCAGTCCATCATAAATCTCACTGGAGGGGAATATGAATCCGTATTCCTTGCAATGTGCGACCAGCACCTTGAAGAGTTCGTCCTGTGTCATAATATCTGGATCTTTTTATGTTCGTGTTTTTCCGCCTGCAAAGGTACAAAATAATTTAGTACCTTTATGGTCTGTAAATGATCAAGAGATGGATTCTAAACAGAGGATAGCGAAAGCGCTCAAGGTGGCGACCGACACCAAGGTGTTCGAGATGGGAAGAGGGGCCAGCCAAATGGCTCCAGAAGTGTTCAAGGAATATTTTCCCGGCCGCAAGGCGAAGATAATAGCCGACGTCCACACCTGGCCGGTTCTCGGGGAGAAGGTTTACGGCCTGTTTGTCGAGGCGGGGATCCCGACGGAGAAGTTCATCATCATGGAAGAGGAGTTCCATGCGGAATGGGAATATGTCGAGATGGTGGACAAGGAGCTGGATGGCGGATATATCGCTGTGTCAGTAGGTTCCGGAGTCATCAATGACCTTTGCAAACTTTGCTCGCACCATCATGGGCAGCAGTATCTGACCTTGCCGACCGCGGCTTCCGTGGACGGATATTCCTCGTTCGGAGCCTCTATCTCTTACCAGAACTCAAAGCAGACTTTTTCCTGCCCTGCTCCGGTCGCCATAATCGCTGACATCGATGTGATCGCCGCCGCTCCCAAGGAGATGACAGCTGCGGGCTACGCCGATCTTGCCGCCAAGGTTCCCGCCGGGGCGGAGTGGATGGTGGCGGATCTCATGGGCACCGCTCCGATCAAGCCGGACGCCTGGCATGTGCTTCAGGACTATCTTGACGACTTGCTCTCGGATCCGGCGGGAGTCGCCGCGGGGGATCCGGCCGCTATAGCGGATTTGTTTGAGGGATTGACTCTCAGCGGTTTCGCTATGCAGGCCGCACAGTCCAGCCGTCCGGCATCCTGCTGTGACCATCTTTTCAGCCACATTCTGGACATGACCCATCACAGGTATAAGGGCAAGCTTCAGTCCCATGGTTTCCAGGTAGCGATTGGAACCCTGACGATGTGCGCCGTCTTTGACGAACTTTTCAAGCTGGATCTCACGAAGTTGGATGTGGACGCTTGTGTTAAGGCGTGGCCAAGCCTTGAGCAGGAGCAGGCCAGGGCGATGGAAATATTCAAGGATTTTCCGGCTCCAACCCTGGGATACGACAACATCACTAAGAAATACAATGACGCGGAAACTGTCCGGGATCAGCTCACGAGAGTCAGGGACACCTGGCCAGAGTTCAAGAAAAAGCTTCAGGGTCAGGTATATACCTTCGAGAAGATGCGGGATCTGTTCAAGATCGCGGGAGCCCCTTATGACCCATCCATGATCGGGGTCACCCGAGGGCAACTCAAGGACATGTTCCCCATTGTGCAGCTCATGCGCCACAGGATGAACGTCCTGGATCTTGCCAAGAGAGGCATGTTCTACGATCAGATTGTCGAGCCTGTGTTCGCTCCTGGAGGGGCTTGGGAGATTGTTTAAGGGATCATGACTATCAGGGGTTCGGGAGTTGGCGGATTCGCCAAAGGGAAGGCGTTTGTCGTGGTTGACAGCGGCCAGCGCAATCCCTATGAGGACATTCCTCCGGGGAGTGTCCTTGTGGCCCGGACTGTCTTTCTGGCGGATTCCGTGATGATTAATTTCAATAACGTGGTGGCGATGGTTCTTGAGGAAGAGGACCTTACGGGCCATCCGAGCCTTTTGGCCAGGGGACTTGGAATCCCAGCCATCGTCGGAGTAAAGGGCTGTCTCGCGAATATTTACAACGGGGACAGGATTCTCATCCAGAACCTGGATGTGATTATAAATCCTGATCTCGCCGCCGTTGAGGAATATGACCGGCTGAGAAGGGAATCCGATCCCCAGCTCAGTCTTGATCTGCTTTAGAGAGAACCTCTTTCCAAACCCTCATGAAGTTTCCGCCCCAGAAGCCTTTGATCTGCTCCGGGGAGTAGCCATGTTCCAGCATTTTGACCGTAAGATTAATAAGGTCATTGTCCCCGTTGCAACCCCACACACCGCCTCCGCCGTCAAAGTCGCTCCCTATGCCAACATGCTCAGCTCCAGCCACTTTGACGCAATGGTCGAAATGATCCATCATGTCGTCTATGGTCATCGAGCCGCGGGGTCTCCCGAGATATTCCGGTACACTATAGACTTGGATCAGACCTCCGTTTTCGGCAAGGGCCTTGAGCTGTTTATCGTCCAGCCCACGGTCGTGGCCGTAAACCGCCTTGGCTCCGGAATGGGAGCAGATAATCGGAGCCTTGCTGTATTTGACGCAGTCCCAGAAAGTTCCGGCCGAAGGATGGGACAAGTCTATCATGATCCCCTGGCGGTTCATCTCCTCGACCACCTGCCTTCCGAAGTCTGTCAGACCTTTGGAGGGATCGCTTCCGTGTCGGGAGGAAGTGTTACAGATGGCGTTGTCACGGAAGTGGCAGAGGGAGATATAGACCACTCCCAAGTCCTTCATTTTCTTTATGTTCCCAAGGTCGTTACCTATCCCGTACCCGTTCTCAAGGGCGATCATGAAGACCTTTTTGCCAAGGTATTTAAGGGAATCCGTCTCAGCTGGGGTCTTGGCCAGGCCGCACAGTTGGGAATACTTTTCCACATCCGACTTGATTTGGGCGATCTTGTCCAGGTTTTTCCTAACGGCTTTATCGGAGGACGCGTTGTCCAGCGGCCCTTGCCAGAGAAAGCTGATCAGGATCTGCGCGTCCAAGTGGCCCTCTATCATTTTTGGGATACCGGTCAGGGATTTCGAGCGTGTTCCAACTGAATATCCAAGATGATAAAGATCCGGGAGGTCGCAGTGGGTGTCGATCGAGAAACAACTGTCCATCAATTCTTTAGCCTTCCTGAAGGTTCTCGCTTTCTCTATGAGACCATCCATTGTGGCGATTGTTCCTGGCATCTTGCGGAGCCCTTTGTCGATAGCCTCAGTCAAGGTGGAGGATCCCACGTGGGGTATATTCCTGTCAGCTATGGCCTTGTAGAACAGAACGGAGTACTCGTCTTCGGCCCGCACCCATCCGTCAGGGATCACGGCTCCGTCCCAGAGCGCCGCCAGTGACCAGAGTCGGTTGGTGGCAAGTGAGACCGAATCTCCTGGGACTATCACCGGATGGCCTCCGGCTTTTCGGACCATTTCCGCAAGTATCTCTTTTTGAGGGCAGTCGGGGATGGCGATGGTGGGGAGGAGCCCTTCGGGTCGAGGATGAGATTCTTCGCTTCGCTCAGAATGACAATAATCAGAAAGACAATATGCGGAGATGGCGGCATCGGATTTTTCGAATATGGCCTTGACGGCATCCGGATAGGTGATCTCCTGGGCCCTTGAACGGCAAGGGACCAAAAAAGCCAGGAGTACGGCGAATATGAAGAAATACCCCCTCATCGATGCGCGAAATTACGCGAAAAAAAGCTAAATTGCGGTAGTGACTTGAATAGTCTTAATAACACTGAACAATATGAGAACAATATTGTCTTTCGCTGCTCTGTTAGTTTCTGTGGCACTCTCCGCCCAGGAGTGGGTTCCTTCCGCTTGGCCTGTGTTGACTCATTATGATTCCGCCCACCTCCAGCAGGTGGCTCTTCCACTTGGAGGGATCGGGACAGGAACGGTCTCCCTTGGGGGCCGTGGCGAGATCAGGGACTGGGAGATAATGAATGTCCCAGGCAAGGGCAACAGCACTGTCACAACCGGGAACGACGCTCCTTTTTTCGCCATATTCACGAAACAAAAGGACGGTGAAAGCGCCACCAGGCTCCTTGCCGGGCCGCTTTATCCTCAGGAATATCTCCATTATGAGGGTAGGCCGGTTAACCATCATGGCTTGCCAAGGTTCAACGAAGCCTCGTTCGATGCCGCTTATCCTTTCGGACAAGTGAACCTAAGTGATCCAGGACTCCCCGTGAAAGTCAAGATCAAGGGATTCAACCCTCTGGTGCCGGGCGACTCGGAGTCCAGTGGTCTTCCTCTGGCGGTCTTATCTTACGAAGTGACAAACACTTCCGGAAACGAGATAGAAGTGGCTGTCTGCGGTGCGATCCGCAACTTCATCGGTAAGGACGGGCAGGATTATACCCTCAATTGGAAGGGCGACAGGATTCCTACCGGAGCCAAGGACAACAAGAACGAGTACAGGGAGTCAAGAGGACTTAAAGGAATATATTATTACACGGAAGGTGTTGATCCTCACAATAAAGCGTGGGGCAATATGTCATTGTCGACTGACAGTCGGGACAAGGTGACCTTCCGGACTTTCACTGTTGACAATAATTGGTCGAACGCCATGCTAAATTTCTGGGATGATTTCAGTGACGACGGCCTGATTTCCAACCCGAAGGCGAGTGTGAGACACACTGTTGGCCATGACATCGATCCTATGGGAGCGTTGTCGGTCAAAGCGGTTCTCGGCCCCGGGGAGACTCACAGGTTCAATTTCTTCCTGACTTGGAATTTCCCCAACAGGATGGCTTGGTCCAAAGAAGTCGTCGGCAATTATTACAGCAAGCGTTATCCTGATTCATGGAAAACAGCAGGTGAGCTCATCCCCAGGATTGGGGAACTCGAAAATAAGACATTGTCGTTCGTGAACACATTCTTATCCTCTTCTCTTCCTGATGTAGTCAAGGAGGCCGCTTTGTACAACCTCGCTGTTCTCCGTTCCCAGACCGTGTTCAGGGTCGAGGACGGCCACATGCTTGGCTGGGAGGGTGTTATGGATCACTACGGCTCATGCGCCGGATCTTGCACCCATGTCTGGAACTACGAGGTGGCCACCGCATTCCTTTTCGGCAACCTTGCCAGGACTATGCGGGATGTCGAATTCAACTATGCGATGAATCCGGACGGAGCTATGGATTTCAGGGTCAACCTGCCATTGGGCTCCGCTCCGGACCCTGCTCAGATCGCTGCGGACGGCCAGATGGGCTGCGTCATGAAGCTCTACAGGGAATGGCAGCTTAGCGGGGATAGGGCATTCCTTGAGCGCTATTGGCCAGAATGTAAAAGCGCTTTGTCTTTCGCCTGGAAAGAGAAAGGTTGGGACGGCAATCAGGACGGGGTTATGGAAGGTTCGCAGCATAACACTATGGATGTCAACTATTTCGGTCCCAATCCCCAGATGGGATTCTGGTATATGGGCGCTTTGAGGGCAGCTGAGGAGATGGCGAAAGAGATGAAAGACAAGGAGTTCGCCAAGAAATGCAGGAGCCTTTTCGAAAAGGGAAGCGCGTGGATGGACGCCAATCTTTTCAATGGGGAATATTATGAGCACAAGATAACAGATCCCGAGACGTTCGAGTTCCTCCCTGAGGGCTCAGATAAGACCCCTCCGTTCCAGCTTGGCAAAGGTTGCCTGGTGGATCAGCTTGTCGGCCAGTACATGGCGCATATTTGTGGGCTCGGCTACCTTGGAGACAAGGACCATATCCGGAAAACCCTCCAGAGCGTGATGAAGTACAATTATGTTCCTGATGTCAGTGGGGAATTCAACAATATGCGATCCTATGTCATGGGACATGAGGCGGCTTTGATGATGGCTTCTTGGCCAAAAGGACGGCTCGAGGTTCCTTTCCCTTATTTTCCTGAGGCGATGACCGGGTTTGAATACTGCGCGGCGGTAGGTATGATTCAGGAGGGGATGGTTGATGATGGTTTGAAGTGCATCAAGTCGATCAGGGACCGTTTTGATGGGGCGAAGAGGAATCCTTTTGATGAGCCGGAGTGCGGCAAGCACTATGCCCGCTCAATGGCCAGTTGGGCCGCTGTCCTGGCACTGAGCGATTTCCATTATTCGGGCGTGGATAAGACAATGAATTTCACTTCGAAGCCAGGACGTTATTTCTGGAGTAACGGATATTCCTTCGGAACCTGTGAGGTGAGCGGGAACTCAGTGGAACTTAAAGTCATGAAGGGATCTCTTTATCTCAAGACTTTGACATTGACCGGTCGGGCAAAACCCGTCGCCAAGGGAATCTCTTTGACCGAAGGGGGCTCAATTAATATTCAAATCTGATATTTATGAGTGGATATGTGGGGAGGGCTGTTCTTGACCTGTTTATTCCGAGATTGTGTGTGGTGTGTGGAAGGTCGCTCTCCCTTCATGAGGATCACATCTGCCTTGACTGTCTGGCCGACTTGCCGAGGACTTATTATTCCAAAATGAGGAGAAACCGGATGGCGGATAGGCTCAATGACCTTATACAGAGGGAATTGACCGAAACGGAACCGTATTCGTACGCTACCTCGCTGTTCTATTATAGGGCCTCGACAGGTTATCGGGACATAACAAAGGGCTTGAAATACCGCGGGGATATCGCTTCCGGACGGTATTTCTCCGGTATGCTCGCGGAGGAAATGGCTGATTCAGAGTTGTATTCGGATGTTGACACGGTGATTCCAGTACCTCTGCATTGGACAAGGCGGTGGTCCAGGGGATATAACCAAGCGGCTGAAATAGGGGAAGTAATAGCCAGGCGCCTTGGAGCCACCTTGCGGCTGGACATTCTCAAACGTTCCCGTAGGACGAAGACCCAGACAAGACTGTCAATAGAAGGGAAACGATCCAATGTGGAAGGCGCTTTTAAGATCAGGAGGGGGGCGGACTTGTCAGGGACTTCACATATCCTTCTGGTGGATGATGTGTTCACGACAGGGGCTACGCTCAATTCTTGTCGAAAGGTTTTGAAAGGCGTGACGGGACCGGATGTCCGGATCTCGGTGGCGACGTTGGCTTGCGTGGGAGACTGATAAATTGTAACTAAAACAGTTTATCTTGGATATTAAACGTTTTTTATAGCCTTTAGGTTCTCTCTATTTGAGGATACTTTAAAAGCGATTTAAAATTTTGTAATTGTTTATACAATGAATAATCAATGACTTAAATCCGTTTAAACAAAGATTTTAAAAATTTTATTATAAAATTATTTGCATAAATAAAAAAAAGACGTACCTTTGCATCGGGTTGAGGATGGAGGTTCTCTCCACTGACAACCCGATTGGTTATTAGTTTTAGTGTTATTAATTATGTGGTTAGAGTGAGGGTCCACGCGGGAAGCGTCGAACCTCATTTTTTTTAGAACTCCATTGTCCATGAAATAGTAGGCATTATCGGGAATATTGACAGTTGTTTCCACTTCCGATCCTTTGGATCAAAAGTGATGTTGTACGGGTTATGCCGGTTGAGCAAATTATAGATCCCCACGTTCAAGGTGCCTGGATTATTTGAACCTGTCCTGTAACGCCAAAATAGACCAACATCCCACCTTATGTATTGCGGCATCTGCCAATTATGGATGGAAGTATAGTAATCGATAATCACTTCTGTTTTTGACTCTATCCACCTGCTGAACTGTCCAGCCTGTATGGTTGTCCAATGGCCAGATTGATATGTGAAATAAGTATTCATGCCAAATTCTCTGTCCTTTTGTTTAACAAGGGTGTATTCGGCATTGACATTAAGGATATGTCTCCGGTCGAATTTAGCGGGGAAAGCCTTTCCTTCGTTCAGATCAGGGAAAACTCTGTCTGTTTTAGATAGTGTGTACGATACCTTTGAGGAGAATTTTTCAAATGTTGTCGCATAAAGAACCTCGATTCCTTTCGATGAGCCTGATCCGGTATTGATATTATCGCGCCAACCTGCCGCCGCCGGACTGAATAGCTGCGAAGCGTCCCTGAAATAGGTAAGATTGTCCATTTTCTTGTAGTAGCCTCCGATCGACACCCGATGTGAGTTTATAGAGGCGAATAATCCCGAGTATATTTGAGATGTCTTTTCTGGCGGGAGGTCCGTGTCAGAAGGCAATAACATATCCATAGACCACCCTATTGGTATTCCTTCCAATGTGTGATAATATTGAACAGTTTGATCAGCAGTTACTTCCACTCCAGCCCATTTAACAAAGAAGACTTTTCCCATTATAGACAGTTCTGGTGAGGTGAAAGAGTTTCTCCTCCGTTCCGCAACTCTCTTAGCTAATGAGTACTTGTTGAACCTGCCAGCCACTCTGAAGTTATATTTGCCTTCATTAGTTTTACTTACTTGCGCATGTGCCATTGCGAGAAAGACCCTTCCAGTCCAAGGATTCTCGTATTTTGGCAGGTGAGAAATGAGCTTATCAGAAAACTCGCTTGAACCTCCAGGATTCAACTTAGCGGATCTGACTTTTATTCCTGTATGAATTCCCCACCCGTTGTCACCTGTCCAAATCGCTTCAGATCGGAAAGATGCTTCGTCCAAATCGCTTCGTAATGCCAAAGAGTTCTCAGTTTCTCCAAGTATTTTACGCATCCCTTGATAGTTCTCAAACTTGTCATAAGAGATGTTGTTCATGATGTGCCAGTTCTTTCCGAGAGAGATATCATGCTTGAGGTCAATAATGGTATTCCCCCATCTGATTCTGTCCTCCGAGTCTCTGCCATAGTTGTATCCGTACGAGTCAAGGCTTCTGAAAACGCTAAAAGAGAGATCTTGGGCAGGGGATATTCTTAATTTGAGTTTGCCAAAAAAGTCGAAAACCACAGCCTTGATCCCAGAGGTGCTGTCTAAAGCGCTAGTTAAACCCTTGATCGCATTCAGTTCCATTCCCATAGGGCTTACTCTTGCGGCTGCGAATAAGGAAACCTTCTCTTTAACGACGGGAGCAGACAGGAATCCTCCTAGAATAAAAGGACTGGCGGATACTCCGCCAGAGAGTTTTGCAAAGTCACCGTCCCGTGTGGATACTTTGATATGTGAAGAAGTCAGGTTACCTTCTTCGGAAGTGAAGCCACCGACCATGAAACGGGTCTCGGCAGCGATATCTGGAGAATAAGAGGTAGAGAATCCGAGAAGATGTCCTGATCCATATAGCGGAACTCCGTCAAGAGTTATCAGATTACTACCGAGATTGCCTCCTCTGACAAATACGGCCGAGGATCCCTCAGCACCTGTAGAGACTCCAGGAAGAGTCTGGATGAATTTGATTGCGCTACCATCACCAAGGGGTGTTGTGATTCCTTTGATGTCCGTTCCGCTGACAACCCACGTTCCTGTGAGATCGCGCTGTGCAGCTGTAATTCTGGATGCATCAAGAGTGTCTCTTCTGATCTCCTGGGCTACCGCAAGCGCACTAAAAGCCAGAGAAAAAGCGGTGGTGGTTATGAAGCAAAGGTGTCTCATAGGCTTATTTCATCAAATTGGGTACTGCTGAAAAATGATCGTTCGGCCCATGTGTCATTTTCCGCACCAAATACACCTACTCCTCCCTGAATATTTGTGTAGATATTATAACGATTGTAAGTGGAGAGAATAAAATCGTCCTTTGATAGATTTTTGACATAAAGATCTCTCAAAAAAGAGTCATACTCATCTGAAAGAAATCGAACTTCAATCAGAAAAGGTTCCAAGCCGGAAGAATAATTGGTGTAGTTGCCCAAAATTAAGAAACTACTTGTTGAGAATTGATAACTGCGCTTAAGATCTTCTTCTTTGATTCCGTTCCAAAATCCCGAAGGATGGTCTATTCGAACAAATTGCTTGTGCACGGGAAGATTTGGGCAGAGGATTTTGCACCATTGCGAATAATTATCGACAAGTTTCGTTGACAGATATAAAGAACCCGGAGGACCATACTCAAGAGGCAAATAATGAGAAACTGTTTCTGTGTTTATTGGCACATTTACGATGTCAAGACCAGAAACAGAGCCAGAGACCAGGTTGAAATTATCCGCCCCGGGATGATCTGTCACGACAAGATCGCAAAAAGGCTGCGATGTCTCAATGAACGGTAGGTTAGAAACCTCCCATGGTGCTGTGTAATAATTGAGATTCTCCAATACTAAAGTTGTATCAGCATGTGGATATATCCACATTTTGCAGGCCTTTGTGTCGTCTGGAATATACGCTTTAAAAGAATCGGGATAGTAATTAGGTCTATAGTATTTTTCAAACCTTCCGAAAAACTCAAAATCTTCTTTTGTCAAGATGGTCCCTAAAGCAACATCCGCTGTTTGCGCCGTATAACAGGAAGAATCATTATCTGACGTGAGATTTTTGTTATCCGCAAGATATTTTGACTGTAAAACCAGCCGAAGGTCTGGCGGGAAAGTGGTTGTGGCAACGATTACCTCTTCGCCAGGAATGGAGATCTTCAGCTTATAAGATTTCTCGTAGTCAGGCTTGAAATCTGCCTCCCATTTTCCATTGTTAACATATTTGAAGTCTGACACCTTTGAGTACTCATCACCATTACCATTGCATAGAAATAATTCTACGGAAGCAACAGTCACCGGTTCAATTTCATCTCCATATACGTTCCTCATTTTATAAAGATGCAGTTCCTGCATTGGCTTCATTTTTAAGATGCAGTCAACAACTATTGGCAGGTCTTCTTTGGTGTCTATCTCAACGTCTTCGACGCAAGAGCAGAAAATGGACATTGACACCACACCAGCAAGTATGTATTGAATAATGGTGTCTCTCATAAAAGAGGATATGAAAAAAGGCGGATATTATTCTATAGACACAAAGTCATACATTATTTTCAAGCCATATTTATATGCGTTTGGTGTGTCTGTTATCCATGTGGCAGGAGTTATGGAGTAATAGTCATTATAAGTTCCTCCATGTCCCCAATTCATATGAAATTGAACTGGATAATAATGAGTTTCATTATGAATAATCTCATATTCCTCGATTCCTGGATACAGAGATTCTTTTTCACTATCAGTATATATAGCATCGTATCCAAGGTTTGTATACCAGCTCAAGGAATCCGTTGGGATTATCCTTAGATATTGTTGATAATCAGAGATATTGTGATATTTTTTATAACCATCAATGAGCCATGCATGACCTATTTTGTTTATGTTTACACTTACATTAGATTTCCATCCGTTCATAATTACAGGGAGATCGCTCTCCAAGTTTGAGATGACCTCATCAACATCATAATAAGAATCGTAATCCTTCAAAGAACAACTCAAACCGAAATAGCTGAAGTTGCTGTATGAATAAACGCTTGTTGAGGTATATGGATAAGAATAAGTAGCCTGAAAACGGTCTCCAACATCAATAATCAAATCCCCAACATTATCGGTCAAGGAACTTTGAAACCCAGGATTCTCGAGGGCCATCACATACCAATTGTTCGAATAATCAGATCTTGTTACATGGGAAACATATCCATCGTATCCATTCCATGTAAAGCTGGTGTCTATTTGGCGGTATCTTCCTGCAGGATGTCCTATGGTATTATGTAGATATACTATTAATTGGGCAGCGGCTACAGGAAAACATCCTAGAGGAGTTTTATAGCCATTAACGAAAGGCGTTTTGTAATTCCAAGGCCAACCTTGACTCCATTTCGTAATGGTAAGAGGATCGACGCATGACAATAAAGAAGAAGAATTCACATATCCTATGGGTATTCTAACCCAAACATAAGGTTCATTGTCATAAGGTCCAGACCGTACGTTCTCCTCCTCATCAAGCACCTCGTCTTCTTCCAACTCATTATTAACCATCTCTTCAGTCATCTCAAGCCAAAAACGCACTTCCGGACAATCTATCTGATTAGGATCAAAACGACCTTCAGATCCACTAGCAAGGATAATGTTATCCACATTAAACCTACCAGAGATAATCACCCAACCGCCTTTGTCAAAGTTAACCACATACATAAGATTCTTATTACCCTTGGTAACTTTTTGAATGCTATATCTATCAACATCTTTGAAAAGGCTCTTATCTATGAAGTCGGACAGTATAACAGGGACGAATTCTTCAGTGATTATTTTATCTTTAAGGATGCTGCTTGCATAGAGGTTTTTCTCAGAACAATCACTTCTTGTTAAAACATCCGTATGAGAGGAAAAGTCGGCGTCGATATGATCAAAACCGTCTTCAAATGAACATGCCTGCATTGTGAACAAGCAAAATATAAACACTGATAAAGTGATTAGACTTGTTTTCATGGCTCTCATAATAATAAATCCCGAATTAAAGAAATCTTGCGTTGATGGTTCCTGAAAAATAATTAAATATCAAATTCTCCCTTGTATTGTCGTCCTGACGGTAGGGTGAAAATTATGAGGTAGTGACCAGGCCCCATAGTAATAGGGACAGTCGCGTAAAGAAGCCGCGTGTCTATCGTACCGGCATCATACCCACCGGTAGTGGTGTTCACAACCTCAACTTCTATCTCACCAAGATTCGAGTTGAACGCCAGGATAACAGAAGAAATCAGCCTCTCGTAGGAAGCGGAGATGGGAACGATCATCGGCGCACGCGGGCCATGCGATCCAGAATCCAAATCAGTAATAGGAGAGATAACAATGGCAGAGTCCGCAGAGTATTTGGCAGAAGGGGACCAGCTTGAAATAGCCGCAAAAGAACTCTGAACAGACAGCGACATCTCGGTCGCAGCAAATGAAATTAAAAGGAGAATTAATAAATACTTTTTCATAGCTTTACTTTTCACAAATTTATTTAAAAGGAAAAGAGAATCGTGTAACATCGAAAGGACTTTTGTAACATGCTACACTAACGTAAACGGCCACACAAAGGTTTGAATGCCCGTTTATTAATTATAGAGATAAAAAATTGTAACCGCCTATCAAAACAGCGTAACAGAGCCCTCTTTGTCGTGGATCAAAAGAACCCTAGATAAACGTCTTTCATATCAGAAGAAGACATGGCAATCTTTTTTTTCAAACGACTTTTCGCCATTCTCATGCTATCTTGTGAGACACTATTCATTAGAATAGTAAGAAAATTATTATCAAATCCGGCAAAAATATAACTCGCAAGATTACACTCATCTTCAGACAATGATGGAAAATCTTTTCTGAATTTTTTCATTATTCCATCGCATTCTTTGTTAAGCAAACCCTCAAATGCATTTTGACTTTCAGGATTGGAGTGAAGATATTGAACATGATCTATAATGTCTTTGGCAATTAATTCAGGGCTTTTATCACCCCTTCTTTTAATCAACATAAATAGATCATAAACAAATGCGAACCGAGCCTTGTTATTCTTTTTACTAAGCCGCCCAATCGAATCTTTCTGGGTTTTGTTTTCCAATTCGAGTTTTTTTACTTCGTCCTCATAAGCGTTGATGGTAGCTGCCATCCTTTCTTTCTCATTGCGATCGGCAGCCAAATACCTTCTAATTATTAGAGATACGATTGTGCCTGCCAAAATGAAAAGAAGCAAGGCTATTATGGATTTCTCCCTGTGGTTCTCAATGATAAGCGCCTTGTTAGCATTATCATTCGACAAGAACTCGTCCCTGGCTTTAGAAGCAGAAAGAGCGGCAGAGAGAATCGCAAGAGAGTCCGACTGCCACATGGAAGATCTTAGTGATCTATACGCAGCCTCATAATCACCATCGAGGAGCAAAGAGCGATGCCTCCAATACTTGTAGTACACATCTTCAGATCCTCCCTCAGAGCATAAGGTTCTGAATGCGTCTTCCGCAGCCTGGTCTTGTCCTCCATATTTAAGGGCAAAAGCATAAGCGCCTTTCTGATTACGATCCTCCAAAGACCCGGTTGCGGTAATCACATCGTTGAAAAGCTTCAATGATTTAGGAATATCCGGATTTGGAGAAATCATTAATGCTATCGCATAATTCGCCTTTACACTTTCTTTCAAAGGAGAGCGAAGTGTTTGATCAGAAAGAAGATCTTCAAAGTATGGTAAAGCCTCATCCCATTGTTTTATATTAACTAGGTTCTGGGCCTTACGGAACCGTTGATGGATAACATAAGATGTCGCTCCACAACTTGCGAAACATCCAATTGACTTATCTATATACGGAGAGGATCTTGAAAACTCTTTTGTCTTTGTAAACGTGTCGGCAAGACCAGTATAAAGAAGTCCCAGAAGTCTATTATTATCTGTTTCTTCAGAGTACTCTTCCGCTCTCGTGTATGCGATGATAGCCTGATTGTAACGTCCTCCATTGAAATGACTTACCCCAAGGTAATAGTACGCCTTCAGTTTCTCTTCCGAGTTGCCGTGGCGGGAGTACCAGTCAACGGCGGGCTGCACGACGCGGGTGTCTGCAGTGTCGATGTAATTCTTGTCCAGCGCTATGGCGTGGAGAAGGGAATACTTTGCCTTTGTCGAACGTCTGCGGAGGGCTGTGGTGTCTATCTGGCGGATAGCCACCAAGGCACTGTCGGGATGATGATCAATGATCGATTCTATATTGCCCAAATCAACCCTAATCCTCCCTCTTTCGCAAGAAACACAGAGAATTAAAACAAAAGCCCCAAGAAAGAATCTAAAGCTTTTCATATGGTGTTGGAAATCAAGTATTCTTCTCAAATTTGTTGATGACTGTGATCAGCAGGCTTCCGAACAGACCGGCGCAGAGGGAGCCCATCAGGACGGCCACTTTGCCCATGTCGCGGAGCCTGGCCATGACTTCCGGGGTCTGGTCGCCGAACGAGAGGGTGTCCACGAAAATGGACATGGTGAAGCCGATACCGCCGAGGCAAGCCACGGCAATGAGCATTTTCCAAGAGGCGTTAGCCGGCATTTCTCCCGCCTTGAGCTTGACAGCAAGGAAACTGGCGAGGGAGATTCCGAGAGGTTTTCCGACCAGGAGGCCAAGGAATATTCCCATGCTCACCCCACCTAGAGCGGGATCAATGTGGAACACGTTGAAATAGGATACGTCGGGGATCTCCACTCCGGCATTGGCGAGGGCGAAGAGGGGCATGATCAGGAAGTTGACCCATGGCCCAAGGGCGTGCTCGAGACGGTAACTCATCGGGATGGCGCCCTTGGAAATGACGCTCATTCTCCGCAGGCAGTGCCTCTGCGGGCCATTGGGGAATTCCGCCGAAGTGGAAGCGATTCCGTTATACTCATTGAGCCTCTGGATGTACTGGATCCTCTTGCGGTGGAAGTACGCCTCGTTGTAGCGGGGAGTCATAGGGACGAGGAAGGCCATGACCACGCCGGACATGGTCGAGTGGATTCCTGAGTAGTAGAACAGCGCCCAGATGACCATCGCCGGGATGAAATAGTACCAGCTTCTCTTCTCTCCCAACTTATTCATTATGAGGATGGCGACAATCAACGCCACAGCTATGCTGAGCAATCCGAAATTGATTGTTCCTCCGTAGAAAAGAGCGACAACGAGGATTGCGATGAGATCGTCGGCGATGGCGAGAGCGGTCAGGAATACCTTTAACGAGACAGGGACCTTGTCTCCAAGGATTGAGAGTATTCCTACCGCGAAAGCTATATCAGTCGCTGTGGGGATTCCCCATCCGGACGAGGCGGCGGTGCCGTGGTTGACGAGTGTGAATATCAAAGCCGGGGCCACTACTCCGCCGAATGCGGCTATCACTGGCATCAGGGCTTTTTTGACGGAGGAGAGTTCTCCATTCTTCATCTCCCGGCGGATCTCAAGGCCGACAGTGAAGAAAAAGACTGTCATCAGGATGTCGTTGATGAAACTCTCGACAGTCATTCCTTTCGGGAACCAGACATCTTTGCCTCCCGGGGTCTTGAAGAACAGGGAGAGTTTGGTCTCGAGAATATTGTGATAGATTTCTTTAGTGAAGGGAAGATTAGCCAGAAGCATGGCCACAACCACGCATGCGAGGAGGATGACTCCCTGCGCCCAAGGTTGGTTGGAGAATTTGCGTCTGCGATGGTCGAAGTTTCTGATGCCTTTAGTCCAAGTGTAGATAGGGAACAGTCTCATGATTATTATTCTCCGTATAAATAGATCCTTTGTTTGTCAGTAAGTTTGTCGATTGAGATGCCCCAATCGGCGAGTTTGAGAAGCGCGACCCCGCGGTCGATCTCGGCAGGAACATTATGTAGCATCGGTTCCGGTACCTGAGCGGGGGCGAGGGGCCGGATGGTCTCCCTGTTGTCCACCAGGTACTTGGCGCTTAGCGCCTGAATGGCGAAACTCATATCCATGATCTCGGCGGGATGGCCGTCTCCAGCGGCCAAGTTGACCAGCCGGCCCTCGGCGATGATGTAGATCCGCCGGCCGTTTGAAAGGACATATTCCTGAATATTCGCCCTTGCCGGTTTCTGGTCCACAGCGATTTCCTTGAGGTCCTTGACTGACACCTCGCAGTCGAAATGACCTGCGTTGCAGCAGATGGCACCATCTTTCATCAGGAGGAAATGCTCCTTTGTGATCACATCCTCGCAGCCGGTGACTGTCACGAATATGTCTCCTATCGCGGCGGCTTCCTTCATGCTCATGACCCTGAAGCCGTCCATCACTGCCTCCATTGCCTTGACGGGGTCGATCTCGGTGACTATCACTCTGGCTCCCAGGCCTTTAGCCCTCATGGCGACACCCTTGCCGCACCAGCCGTAACCGGCAACCACGACATCCTTTCCGGCCACGATGAGGTTGGTGGTGCGGTTGATTCCGTCCCAGACCGACTGGCCGGTACCATAGCGGTTGTCGAAGAAATGCTTGCAGGCGGCGTCGTTGACCAGCATCATCGGGAACTTGAGTTTTCCGGCCTTGTCCATTGCTTGCAGGCGCAAGATCCCTGTGGTGGTCTCCTCGCATCCTCCGATCACATTCGGAATCAGTTCCGGGTAATTCTCGTGAATCATGCCGACAAGATCCCCGCCGTCGTCGATGATTATGTTAGGACCGGCCTCGATTACCTTGCGGATGCCCCTTTCATATTCATCAGGAGTGGCTCCATGGACGGCGAAGACATTGAGTCCTTCGTGGACAAGGGCTGCCGCCACATCATCCTGGGTTGAGAGGGGGTTGCTCCCCGTAATATACATCTCGGCACCTCCGTGGGAGAGAACCTCGCACAAGCGGGCTGTCTTTGCCTCGAGATGAACGGACAAAGCCACCTTCAAGCCTTTGAAGGGTTTGGTCTCCTTGAATTTCTTGTCAAGAGTCTCCAAAAGGGGCATGTGATGCCTTACCCAACTGATTTTCAATTCTCCGCTTTCCCATGAATTGGGGTCGCGTATTTCGCTTCTTGTCACTTTTATTTTATATTTAGAGGTGCAAATATAGCCAATAATTCTTGCCCCTCTTGACAAATAACGTTATTTTTGCAACTAATCCTGTCATTCTGAGCGTAGCGAAGAATCTGGCGGAAAAGAAGATACTGTTATAAAAGAATAAATACTGTTATGGGATTATTGGAAGGAAAAGTCGCCCTTGTGACGGGCGCCGCGAGAGGAATCGGTAAAGCGATCGCGCTTAAATTCGCTTCCGAAGGAGCTGATGTGGCTTTCACTGACCTCGTGATCAACGAGGCGGCCGAGCAAACTATAAAGGAACTTGAGGCCTTCGGCCATAAGGTAAAGGGTTACGCTTCGAACGCCGCCAATTTTGAGGAGACCCACACGGTTGTGGAGCAGATCCTCGCTGATTTCGGAAAGATCGATATTCTTGTCAACAACGCCGGCATCACGAAAGACGGCCTGATGATGAGGATGACGGAGCAGCAGTGGGATGCGGTCATCGGAGTCAACCTTAAGTCCGCTTTCAACTTCATCCACGCCATCACTCCTATAATGGCTCGCCAGAGGGGAGGAAGCATCATCAACATGTCTTCTGTGGTTGGTGTCTCAGGCAATGCGGGACAGTGCAACTACTCCGCTTCCAAGGCTGGTATGATCGGACTCGCCAAGTCCATCGCCAAGGAAATGGGTCCCCGCGGCATCAGAGCAAACTGCATCGCGCCTGGATTCATCATCTCCGACATGACCAACGCTCTTTCACAGGAGGTTCGTGACGCTTGGACCAAGCAGATTCCCCTGCGTAGGGGTGGCACTCCGGAAGATGTGGCGAATGTGGCCCTGTTCCTCGCCAGCGATCTCTCCAGTTATGTCAGCGGCCAGGTTATCCACTGCTGTGGTGCTATGAATTGCTAAATGGCTGGTATTCCCTCGCTTAAGACTATTTTGAAAGAAAAGCCCGATAGCCTTATCGGGCAACTCTTCAGATATGCCGTTGTCGGGGGGATTTCGTTTGTGGTCGATTATGGCAGCCTGTGGCTTCTCACCGAGAAGGCTGGGCTGCCTTATCTTTGGTCGGCCGCGATCGCTTTTATCCTCGGCTTGATCTGCAATTACCTGCTCAGCACGGCTTGGGTATTTGGTGAGAGCAAACTCAAGAACGCGTGGGCTGAATTCGCCGCGTTCGCGATAATCGGGGTGATTGGCCTCGGGCTGAACGAGCTTATAATGTTTGCCTGCACAGACGGGCTTGGTTTCCACTACATGTTATCCAAGATTGTCTCGACAGGTATCGTGTTTTTTTGGAATTTTCTCGCCAGGAGGTTCCTGGTTTTCAAATCTTGATGTGGCATGGGAAAGACAGCCGTGATAATTGGAGCCGGTCCAGCCGGATTGACCGCTGCCCTTGAGCTTCTGAGGCAGACAGACATCAAACCCTTAGTGCTTGAGGAGAGCTCCTTTGTGGGCGGAATATCCAGGACGGTAAATAACGATGGCAACAGGATGGACATAGGAGGCCACCGTTTCTTCTCCAAGAACCAGGAGGTGATGGCTTGGTGGGAGTCCATGATGCCCATCCAGGGTTCTCCGTCTCTTGATGACATATTGCTTGAGAGGGACAAGGAACTTGTCCAGGGAGGACCGGATCCTGAGAAAGAGGATAGGGTTATGCTCCTAAGGGACAGGGTGTCCAGAATATTCTTCCTGCGTCATTTCTTTGATTATCCCATCTCCATCAAATGGTCCACTTTCGCGGGTATGGGGTTGTGGAACACGATACGTGTGGGCTGGGGGTATCTGGTCTCGACTCTCCATAAACTGCCGGAGACCTCTCTTGAGAACTTCTATGTCAATCGTTTCGGAAGACCCCTGTACGAGATGTTCTTTGAGGACTACACCGAGAAGGTTTGGGGAGTCCATCCCAGCAAGATAGGGGCCGACTGGGGAGCTCAGAGGGTTAAGGGTCTGAGCGTCATGTCAATCTTGAAAGATGTCCTGACAAAGCCTTTCAGGAAGAAGAGCATAGACCAGCAAAAAGTGGAAACTTCTCTTATTGAGAGATTTATATATCCTAAATATGGCCCAGGTCAACTTTGGGAGACCGTCGCTTCCGAGGTGGAGAAAGCCGGAGGGGAGATCCGTATGCTGTCTAAGGTTACCGGTATTGTCGCCGAGGAAGGAAAGGTCACGGCCGTTGAGGTGGAGTCGGGAGGCGTCCAGGAGACGATCCCTTGCGACTATCTCTTTTCCAGCATGCCGGTCAAGGATCTTGTGGCCGCGGTCAAGGGAGTTGAGACACCATCAGCGGTGGCAGAAGTGGCTTCCGGGCTGCCTTACAGGGATTTTATCACGGTCGGTGTCCTGGTGAAAAAACTGAAGATCACCAACGGGACAAAGATAAAGACATACGAGGGCAGGGTGCCGGACACTTGGATTTATGTCCAGGAAAGGGATGTCAAAGTTGGCCGTCTCCAGATATTCAACAACTGGTCTCCCTACATGGTCTCTGACTATAAAGGAACCATGTACGTCGGGATGGAATACTTCTGTGACGAGGGGGACGGGATGTGGAATATGCCTGACGCTGATTTCGTGGAAATGGCTCTTGGAGAGCTTGAGAAAATCGGGGTCGCGGACAGGAGCGATGTGCTTAAAGCTGACAGGATTAAAGTCAAGAAAGCATATCCCGCCTATTTCGGCACATATAAGGAGATCTTCAAAGTCAGGGAGTGGCTTGACGGTTTCCAGAACCTGTTCTGCATAGGAAGGAATGGCCAGCACAGGTACAATAATATGGACCACTCAATGCTAACCGCCATGGAGGCCGTCCGCTGCGTCAAGGAGAATAAATCATCCAAGGACAATGTCTGGGAAGTCAACACCGAAAAAGAATATCACGAAACAGCCAAAGCCTGAGAGCTTTCTCCATTTTATATTCCGGAAGGAGCAAGCTCTTGACTGGCTGGTCGTATTCCTGACCGTATTGGCCGGGTGCTTGCTTGTGACTTTTACCTTCCCTTACCCGAGGATGTCCTCTGACTCTTATGGGTACATCTGGGCCGCTCTCAACAACCAGTTCACCCACATGAGGCCTTTCGGGTACTCGTTCTTTTTGAGAATATTGCACGTCTTCTCCAAAAGCCTCTTTTCCATCATTGTCTCGCAGGCTTTAATCTACGCTTTATCAGCGAGTGTCCTTTTGCTCGCTGTGAAGAAATACTGGCCGGGAAAGAAAAGGTGGCACTTCATTTTGTTCGAGGTGGTCGTGGTATTCAGTCCGACAGCGTTTTTCCTGCTTGACACGATTCTCTCAGACGCGCTGCAGTGTGCCCTTTTGTTCGTCATCATCGCTATGCTCATCCTTATGATCAAGGATGGTTCCTGGGTGGCAATGCTCATTTACATCGCGGCTCTATTCTGCTCACTGCACACCAGATATGCCAGCATTTACCTCCCAGCGGCCTTTATCCCGATCCTGTTGCTCAACGGAAAATGGCTCATGCGGGTGGCTTCGGTCGGATTGACGATCGCCACCTTGGTGGTGTTTTATGTCCAGACGCTCGACAATATGGAGCAATATTATGGGTTGAGGCAGTTCTCCACAGGTTTTGACGGCTGGCAGCTCGCTAATAACGGGATTCATGTCATTCCTTTCATAGAGACAGAGGACACGAAGAAGATCAAGGTTCCCAAAGACCCTGAGGTCAAAGACCTGCATGTCTTCGTGGTCCGATATGAGATGAGGAACAAGAAGATTATCGAGAGCACCGAGGGAGGGAAAAAAGCCACCGCCGCTTTTATCTGGATAGATGAATGCCCGTTGAAGCAGTACCATTACCGGCACATCGGCAAGGATAATGATTACTCCATGGCGTGGGTCAAACTCGGTAGCGGTGTGTACAAAAAATACGGGAAGTGGCTGATGTTCAATTTTCCGGGACTGTTTTTGAAGCATTATCTCTTGCCGAATATCAAGCAGGTCTTTTTCACTACACAGATCGAGATGAATGATGGCGGGAATGATATTCCGGCCGGGAAAGAAGAAATGGTGAGCTGGTTCAATATTCCCGAAGACAAGGCTTACGTGGCAAGGGGAAGCCTGTACACAGACATATTCATTCCATTGTATAAATGGATAGAACTCCTGACCTGGATCGTGTTCCTTGCCTCGGCGGGTTTCCTCGTGTTCACAAAGAAACAAGAGGAACTATCCAGAGACACCAGGATGGTTCTTTGGATGTTGTTCCTTCTCGGGTTGGTATATTACGGAACGGTGACTTTCGCCAGTCCGATAGCGCTTCGCTATTGGATGCCGATGCACGCTGTGAAGCTTGTGTTCGCCTGGATAGCTGTTACCGAAACTCTTCGTATCCGGGCATCCCGAGCCCAGTGATGAATTCCTTGAACTGCTTGTCGTCCCTGGGACAGATAAGGAGGGCGTCGTCGGTGTCGATGACCATGAAGTTTCTCAGGCCTTTTATGGCGTAGATCTTCTTTTTGTTCTCGGTCACGACCAGGTTGTCCTCGTCTCCCATGAAAAGGTTTTTCTTTGAGTTTGTGGCGTTTCCGTCCGGATCTTTGGTGGGTGTTGTCTTGAACAGGGATTCCCAACTGTCGATGTCGAACCATCCGAAACTGCCGGAATAAAGCCAAGCCAGGTCGGTCTTTTCCATGACTCCGTAGTCGATGGAGATCTTCGGGCATTCCGAGTATGCTTTCTCCAGGAAAGGCTTCTCTGACGGTCCGCCCAGAATGTTCTCCCATCCCTTGAAAACCGAGACAACATCCGGGAGATACTTTGTCATCTCCGCGAGAATCGTGGAAGCTTTCCAGGCGAAGATTCCTGAGTTCCAGAAAAACTCCCCGCTGTTGTAGAAGACTTGCGCCAGATCTTTGTCGGGTTTCTCGGTGAAGGTCTTGACTTTGACGGGCTTACCAGATTTGGCCCCGGTCTTTCCTCCGGTGACTTGGATGTAACCGTATCCGGTCTCAGGTCCGGTGGGGGATATTCCCAGGGTCATCAAGGCATTGTTCTTGGTGGCGTATTCGATCACATCGTCAACAGCCTTCCGGAAAGCGTCCTCGTCGGTAATTATGTGGTCCGCAGGGGTGGTCAGGATGATCGCCTCAGGATCCCTTTTCAGGATTGTGAAGGTGGAATATGCGATACAGGGAGCGGTGTTGCGGCTATGGGGCTCAAGCAGGATATTCTCCGCAGGGAGCTCCGGGATCTGCTCCTTGACCAGGTCTCCGAACCGGTCCAAAGTCACAACTATAATATTCTCAAGGGGAATGATTTTCGAAAACCTCTCGAAGGTCATTCTCAGGAAGGATTTTCCGCCTCCGGCTATGTCCAGGAATTGTTTGGGTTTGGATTCCCTGCTTATCGGCCAGAAATGGTTCGCCGTACCACCGGCCATAATCACGCAATATCTTTTATCTGTCATATTATGGGTCAAATCGCAAAAACCTTCTCAAACATACATCGGAATGAAGGCGTCCGGAAACCACTCCAGCTTTTCCTCCCCTCCGTCGAAAGTGACCGCCACAACATCGAAGCTCACATCCATTCCCCAGGTCACTCCGGGATCCTTGGATCCATGGAGATATTTCAGCGCCGCATTCGCTATTTTCTTCTGTTTGAGAGGTGTGACATTTTCCTCCGGAGCCACGGCAACGGGCGCCACACGGCTCTTTACCTCTACAAAATGTACGCCGTTCCCTTGGGTTGAGATGATGTCAATCTCAAGATGTCCGGACCTGTAATTCCTGGCAACAATCCTGTGTCCCATGCCTTCCAGGAACCTGCAGGCCACATCCTCACCCTTCTTCCCCAACAGCATCCTCGCTGTCGGTTTTCTTTCTTTGTTTTTCATAATTCATATCATGTGTGTCCGGTAAAAGTTCCGGACGGTTTATATAAAGTTTAAC
>Ga0256407_10002605_pt1 | contig 34138 bp, 31 predicted proteins | sample RumenRJG_04DNA_FD_193489 | JGI IMG/M metagenome (GOLD analysis project Ga0256407, IMG submission 193489) | Bovine rumen microbial communities from Lethbridge, Alberta, Canada - RJG_04 | ecosystem: Host-associated > Mammals > Digestive system > Stomach > Rumen | place: Canada: Alberta...
CTGGATGTACTCGGTCCTGTAGAACACAAGAACGATGTAACCCATAAAGAAGAAGGTGTTCAGGAGCGGTGCGGAAATGGCGCCCAGCAGGTAGCAAACGGTCCTGGTAGGATCTGCTGCCTTGAAGACCTTGAACAGCCAGCCGACACAGGTACCCATCAGCACACGCATGCCCACCGTCAGGATGAAGGTGTTCAGGGGGCTGATCTGGAAGAAGGCGCCGGTCATGACAGAAGCGCCGGTCATGGCATCATAGAAGCTTACAAATCCGAATACAGCGCCGGTGATGGCACCGGCCATGGGTCCGAGGAGCATCGCGGCAATGGCGATGGGCACGGTCAGAAACGACATGTACAGCGGTCCGACGGGGACACTTCCCAACCCGGTGAGCTTCATGACGAGCTCGATGGCGATGAGAAGGCCCATTTCAGCAATGTAGACTGCATCAAATCTGTTGTTTTTCATATTCAGTTTTCCTCCTTCTGTCATTCCGCACTCTGCGGATACAACGATGGCTGGCAGCACCTTTTCACGTTTTTTCTGCTGCCGTTTCACAGCTTTTAACTGCGGGTCTCATGCTTCCGGGCTCCCGCCGTCCTGACGTCCATACTCAGGTACATCGGACTCTCTTTCCGCCCTCTTGCGGTGCGGTGGAGCTGCTTCTTCCCTTTAAGCAACTTCATTATAACAGAGAAAAAAGGTTTGTCACGCGGTGCGTGAAAAAATTCACGCAATTTTCACGTCTTTTTTTCGGTACACAGAGACGGCTTTCACTTCACCCGCCGGAGGGCCGCTTCCACGGTATGCAGCGCCAGGACCGCGGAGGTGACGGCACCGACGCCGCCCGGCACAGGGGTGATGGCGGAGACCAGTGGTTCCGCTTCCTCAAACCGCACGTCGCCGCAGAGCTTCTGCTTTGCTTCGTTCCAGCCGATGCCGACATCGATCACCACCTGACCGTTGCCGTCTGCCCCGGCACCCGGGGAGAGGGGGCGGAAATAAGAGGCACCGATACTTTCCATCTGCCCGGAGGCAGCGATCACCAGGTCCGCATCGCGGGTCACGGAGGGAACGTCGACGGTCCGGGTGTGGCAGACGGTGACGGTGGCGTTGGCGTGCATCAGCAGCATCGCCACAGGACGTCCGATCACCAGGGAGCGGCCGATCACAGCCGCACGTTTTCCTTTGGGGTCGATGCCGTAATATTTCAGCAGTTCCATGGCAGCCCGGGCAGTGCAGGGCGGAAATCCGGAGGCTGTCCCGGTAAAAACGCCGGCGAGGGAACCGTCGGTGCAGCCGTCCACATCCTTCGCGGGCTCCAGCATCTGCCGCGCCTTCTCTCCGTCGAGCTGCAGGGGAAGGGGGCGGAACATGAGGATCCCATGGACATCCGGGTCCCGGTTCAGATCATCCAGCGTGCGGAAAAAGACTTCCGGAGACACATCTTCCGGAAGAACAGCCTGGACAGTCCTGACCCCGGCCTTCCCGCAGCGCTTCATAGCGCCGCGTTCATAGCTCAGGTCGTCATCGCGTTCGCCGACCCTGAGGATCGCGAGAGAGGGTACGATCCCCTGCTCTTTCAGCAGGGACGTTTTCTGTTCTGCCAGTTCTGTCAGCGCGGCTGCCACCGGCGCTCCTTTCAACAGTAATGCCATCAGTTCAGTTTCCTTTCAAAAGCATAGTCGTCAGCTCAGTTTCTGTTCCACATTCGTGTAGATCTCCTGCGCCAGGGAAGCGTAGGTCTCCAGTTTGTCGCTGATGCGGCGGTCCAGCTGTTCCGCGTAGTCCCGGTCTTTCATGAGGCGGGTGTTGACGCGGACGTTCATGGCGGCTCCGTACAGAGCGCCCCGGCAGAGAGCAGCGCCGGTGGCGGCATCCGAGATCATGAGGCGGCTGCCTTTTTCCGCAAAGACCTTCTGGATCGCGATGGCTTCGCAGCAGAGGTCAAAGATCTCCGCAGGGACGGCAGCGGCATCCTTGAGGCAGGCTTCCATGACACGTTCCCGGTCCGGGTCGTCCTTCGGAATGCCGTAGGCCCGGGAGAGCGGTTCAAAAGCGGCGGCGTCCTTTTCGACACAGGAGAGGAGACGTACGCGGAGGTCCCGGGCCGCGGTCATGGCCTCGCGGATCTCATCTTCCACATCTTTGTACTTCTTTTTCCCGAGGGTGAGCTCCCCGACCATGTCGCCCAGGGCAGCGCCGATGGCGCCTGCGAGGGCACTGGCGCCTCCGCCGCCGGGGACGGAGGAGGGAGAAGCCAGGAGCGATGTGAATTCAGCGGAGCTTTCCCCAAGAAGACCGCCGCCGAAAAGACCGGTGAGGACGTCCGGAAGTTCCGAAATGGAGCGGATCACCGCGTCAGGGCAGGAAGCCTTGCCGAATCCGTAGGAAGCGAATACGAAGCGGACACCTGCCGCCCGGGAGGCAGCTTCGTCCATGGAGGTGTCGCCGACATAGACAGCATCATCCGCCGGGACATGGTTCCTTTCAAGAAGCAGGCGGATATTGTCGCCCTTCGGCAGGCCGGTCCGGCCGCTGCATTCGGAATCGATCACAAAGTCCCGGAAACCGCCGTGGGACAGCATGATGCCGATGTAACCGTCCTGGCAGTTGGAAATGATGCCGATGCCGTAACCGGCGGCGGAAAGCTGCCGCATCGTTTCTCCGACACCGGGATAGAAGGTGCCGGGAATGGTCTTCAGGTCCTCGTGTTCCCGGGCGAAGGCTTCACTCATGATGTCCATCCGCAGCTCCTCAGGAAGCCGGGGAAGGGTGTAGGCGGCGATCTCCTCACCGGTATGGCCCATCAGGGAATAGACTTCCTGCAGTGAGAGAGTCCTGCCCGCACTTTCCGGCCGGCTCTCCAGCACCGCGTTCCAGGAAGCGTGCATCTGCGGTACGGCGTCCCACAGGGTGCCGTCGATATCAAACAAAACATAGTTCATGATCATATTCTCCTTAACTGAATGCCCGGTCAGAGACCGAAGCTCTCAAGAGTGGAATCCGGCCGGAGACCGGACTCTGCTACCATGATAGCATGGGCGGATAATACGTGCATTGTATTTTTTGAACCCGTTGTATAAAATGGTAATGACATCACACAGAAAACAAAGGCAGGGCTTTGATCCGGCCCCATCAACACAAACAGGAGGCAGAAAATGAAGATCGCACTTATCAATGAAAACAGCCAGGCAGCAAAGAACGCGCTCGTTTATGAGACACTGAAGAAGGTCGTGGAGCCCATGGGCCATGAAGTGTTTAATTACGGTATGTACGCGGCGGATGACGCGGCTCAGCTGACTTATGTACAGAACGGGATCCTTGCGGCGATCCTTCTGAACAGCGGCGCGGCGGATTTTGTCGTCACCGGCTGCGGTACCGGCGAGGGAGCCATGCTCGCGCTGAACAGTTTCCCAGGCGTGATCTGCGGCCATGTGGCTGATGCCCTGGATGCATACACCTTTGCGCATATCAACGACGGCAATGCCGTTTCTCTTCCCTTCGCGCTGAATTTTGGCTGGGGCGGTGAGCTGAAGCTGCAGTATATTTTTGAAAAGCTGTTTGGCTTCGGCCACGGCCAGGGCTATCCGAAGGAGCGCGTGGAGCCGGAGATGCGGAACAAGCGGATCCTGGACGAGGTCCGTGCAAAGACCATGCGTCCGCTGATCGACGCACTGAAGGATATTGACCAGGATCTCCTGAAGGGAGCTCTGAAAGGAGAGAAGTTCCAGGAGCTGTTCTTCGCGAACTGCAAGGACGAGGAGATCGCTTCCTATGTGAAGACCCTTCTGTGATCACTGAAACAGGAGTCCATTCATGAAATTTACTGTGGAACATGAGACATCATCCTCCATGCGGATACGGATGGCGGGAGACAAGCCGTCGAAGCGCACGGGGGACGCGATCTGCGCCATTCTGTCCCGCACGGCGGGCATTCACAAAGTACGCGTCTATCCGGCGACAAAGGGGCTGATGATCCGTCATTCCCTGAGCCGGGATGCGCTGGTGGGCATTCTGGAAGAGCTGGATCCCGAGACCATTCGGGAAGCAAAGCAGGAACTGAAGGAGGAGCGGAAGGAGCTTCTTCATCGTCTGCAGCGCATCCAGGACCCGCACCTTCTGGAGGAGGCGCTCCGGAACCATAAGGTGGATGCCAAGGAGCTGTCGACACGAAAGCTGGATCCGGCGCTGAAGAGAAAGATGCGGCTGAGGATCCTCGCGGAAGCAGGGGCGGACCTTCTGCTTCCGGCACCGGTGCAGATCGTATATCATGCCTGGCAGCTGGTAACGCTGAAATCCTTCTGAGGCAGGCCCGGGAAGATGAAGAAGAAAAAAGACGCAGCGCTGGAGTATATGCTGAAGCTGGGGATATTTCCCGCGAAATCGCCTTCCGGCGCCCTGGAGCAGCTGAGAAACGTCATGGATCCGGAGACCCTGAAGGAAGTACTGACCGCGGAAGAAACGGAGGGAGATCCCCAGGCCTTTTACCGGGTCAAGAACCGGACGCTGGATACAGCGCTCACTGTCAGCGGGGCTTTCGGAGGCGATGTGCTGCGGAAGGCCTGCGGGCTGATCGATGCGATGCCGGAGGTGTTCTGTCCTTTGTCTGGAGCCGGTATTGAAAGATCCCGGCCGGATGCCGTGGAGGGGTCTGCTGTCCGTGCGGCAGAGCATCCCTGTTTCCGTGTGGCGGAGGCTGGCTGCGACTGCGGGATCGTGAGCTGCTTTATCGCGCAGCGCTATCCTGACGCGGAGGTGACAGGAGCAGATCTCTGCGCGGAAGGCATTTCCGCGGCGGAGAAGCTGGCGGAAAAGCTCGGCCTTTCCAATGTACGTTTCGTGAACGGAGCGGCAGATACACTGGAAGCCGGCGCCTTTGACGTGGTGTTTTCCCTCCGCACCATGCATGAGAACTGCGATGTGGAGGAGCCGGAGGCTGCTTCGGCGGCAGAAGGACCTGAAAATGCGCCGGCGGGTACGGAAACTGCCGCGGACCTGCTCCGGCAGTATGAGGAAGCCTGCTTTGAGGCCCTCAGGTCTTACGCATCAGGAATCGCTGCCATTTTAAAGGCCGGCGGGAGATTCCTTTCCGTTGAGCGGAGGGGCGGAAGCGAAACTGTGGACGCGCTGGGAAATGCCTATGAAAGAGCACTGGAGGCGGCAGAACTCACCGGTCTTCCGGAGATGCGCCGGCAGCTTGTCTGTACAGAGGTGGGGCAGGAGACTGTGCTGGAGGTTCGGGCGTTTTCAAAGAGTTTTTAAAAATTTGTTCCCTTCTGGAGCAGGAAAACAGCCGTTTTCCTGCTTCTTTTCCTGTTCTTTGGGCGTTTTTGACCCGTTTTTCGATTTTTGTTCCCTTTTTCCTGAAAAAACAGTGTATACGTATCTATCAAAAGGGAACAAATCTGGAAAAAACCTCTTAAAACGCCCACGGACCCCTTCCCAAGGAGAAATAATCAGTGCTTGAAGGCGGTTTGAGGGGTACAGATTTTGTGAAAAGGAGAAAAAACGCCCAAGGAAAAGAAGATGCAAATAACAGAGACCGTCAGCGTACAACGCTGACGGTCTCTGTTTCGTATGCGAGGAAAAGCGGGATCAGGTCCGGGGTGATCCGTTCTCCGCTGACTGCCAGAGGAACGGCAGGGGGGCAGGAGACGGAGATCTGGCCCAGGATCCTTCCGGCGCTCTGCCGGACGTCGATGGTCTCATGGGACGAGAACACAGCTTCCCGGACGGACATGACGCGTTCCAGCGGCCGCAGGACGAGCGGCTGTGAGGAGAGCTCCGCGGGAATGCCGGGGAGTCTGCCGAATTCAGCTGCGTCCGTGATGGCCTCCCACACGTCTGTGGTATCCCGGAAGATCTGAACGATCCGCATATAATCTTCAGTGTAGTTCTCGGGTGTAAACATGCAGACCAGATAGTGGATGTCGGAAAACTCCGGCTCTGCTCCATAGCGTCGGAAGATCCCGGCGAGCTGTTTTCCGGTCAGAGGAGCCGCCTTGATGACAAGCTTCAGAGGTTCGCTGTCCAGCGTGCTGATCCCCAGCATGTCGAGATAGGTCTTCAGCCCCGAGACTCTCCTGCAGGTCTCCGTCAGTTTCTTCCGGAAGTCTCCGGAAAGATAGCGGTTGCAGAGATCCAGAGACTGGAGGATCAGGTAGGAGGGGCTTGTGGAACCGAAAAGCGCCATGGCCTGACGGGCTTCGTGTCCGACTTCCGCCGCTGCCGCTTCGCTGAGGTGGAGATAAGCGCCGCCGGTCAGCACAGGAAGGGTCTTATGGGCGGAATCGCAGCACATCCATGCACCGAGGTCCATGGGATGGAGCGAAGGAGACAGAAAACGGAGATACGCCCCGTGGGCATTGTCCACCAGAAGGGGGATATCCGGCCCCGGTTCCGCCTCCGCACCAAAGGATTCCAGGACATCCGCGATCCCCCGGACATCCGCAATGGTGCCGAGGTAGTCCGGGCTGGTGATATAGACCGCGAAGGGGAGCCGGCTCCGGGCAGCCATCTGCTCCAGGGAAGACCGCACCTGCTCCGGAGTCGGATGACAGGAACAGACAGAATCCAGATCCGTGTTCTCAGGGTAGATCCATTCCACGTCGCAGTCCAGCATGGCACAGGCGTACAGAAAGGCCTTGTGGACATTTCTCGCCGCCAGGACAACGGGTCTGCCTGCGGCAGGATCCTGCTGTCCGCTGCGGAGCAGGGCCAGGTAGAGCATGGCGCGGATCGCAAGACTGGACCCCTCTGTAGAGTAAAGTGTCGTGCCGGTGCCGAAGAGAGCGGAAGCGTTGGCCTCACTTTCTCCGATGATGCCGGTGCCTTCGCAGAGCACGTCCGCGCCCTCGATCTCCGTGATGTCCCGGTTCTCGACGCACAGCGGACCATGCCCCTTGTGTCCGGGCATGTGCAGCCGGGAGGTGCCGGAGGCAATGTAATTCGTCACAAAATCATAGATCGGTGTCGTCATGTACCGGTTCCTTTCCGCAAGGGCATTTCAGTGATTCCATCATATCATCCGGGCGGAGCTTTTTCACCTGTTCTTTTTCCGGAAGGCGGGCAGTCATTTGTACGCATCATATTAGAATTGTAAGGATTTTTCACACTTACTTCAAAAATAGATGCTACAATAAAAATAATTCGCGCCCCGGTGCGCTCTTTCTATTATCGGAGGTTTTATAATGAGAAGACATTCTGGAAAAAACATAGCGGCAGCGGCCGCTCTTGTGACGATGCTGATCCTTTCTTCCTGCGGAAGCGCGGCGGGCGGCGGTGCAGCCGGAACCAGCGGCGCGGCAGGCAGCGGCGGCCCTGGTGGCAGCGGCAGTGCTGCGGAGGAGACTTCCGCGTCCGCCGGCGCCGGGGCAGGACAGGCTGCCGGAACGGGCGCCTCGGATTCCGCAAAGAAGGAACTCACGACGGAAGTGATCGAAGGCCTGCCCATGGTGGACATGACAAAGTGGCAGTATAACGCGGAGGATGATGTCTACTGGCAGGTGGGCATCCCTTACTGCGCGTCGCCCGCGGACGAAAAGTATGAGACGATGGGACTCTTTGTGCCGGGAGCCTATTTCGCGGGAACGGATAACGGAGACGGCACCTGGACCTGTGAAAAGGAGGACAACGCGGAGTGCGGAGGCTACATCGCCGACACGGCTCCCATGATCCTTCCGGTCAACACGCCGGGGTACTCCGCCATGTCCGCGCCGGAATCCTATGATTCGAACTTCGGCTACGGCAGTGTCACGGACTACACGAAGGAGGGCATGGTCCTCGCGGTTGCGGGATGCCGCGGCAGGGAACACGGCGCCCCCGCCGGCGTCACGGACCTGAAGGCCGCCATCCGCTTTCTCCGGTACAACAATGAGCTGCTTCCCGGCGACGCGAATTCGCTCTTCTGCTGCGGCATGAGCGGCGGAGGGGCCCAGAGCGCGGTGCTCGGCGCCAGCGGGGACAGTGAACTCTACACCCCGTATCTTGAACAGATCGGCGCGGCCAGAGACTACAGCGACGCGGTGCTCGGGGCCATGTGCTGGTGCCCCATCACCAGTCTCGATATGGCGGACGCAGCCTATGAGTGGAACCTCGGAGGCACCCGGGAGGGACTCACGGAAGAAGAGCAGAGATACTCCGACGGACTGGCAGCGGCCTTCGCGGACTATATCAACAGCCTCGGACTGACGGGTGGAGACGGGCAGGAGCTCACCCTGGAGGAATCCGGTGAGGGCGTATGGCAGGCGGGAAGCTACGCGGACTATATGAAGGGCGTGGTGCAGGAATCCCTGAACCATTTCCTGGAAGATACGGAATTCCCCTATAACGCGGACAATGCCGGCGGGCATGGCGGCATGGGCGGCCCCGGGGGGCATGGCGGCCCCGGCGGACAGGGAGCACCTGATGGACAGGGAGCACCTGATGGACAGGGAGCACCCGGCGCCGGAAACGCGGAGGGCGGCGACTATGCGCAGATGGACAACATCACCCGCAAGTCCTACGCCACGGCTGCAGTGAGTCTGTCCGGGACCTATGAGACCCCTGCGGACTATATCGCGGCGCTGAACGAGCCCTTTACGTGGGTGAAATATGACGAGGCGTCCAACACCGCGGAGATCACCTCCATGGCGGATTTCTGCAAAGCCATGAAGGTCGCGTCCAAGGGGCTCGGCGCCTTCGACCAGCTGGACCGCGGTCAGGGAGAGAACACGCTGTTCGGTTACGGGGACGGCGCGGGCGCGCACTTCGACCGGGTCCTTGCCGGACTGGCGGCGGGAACTGAATACGAGGCTGCCTTCGCGGAGGACCTGGAGAAGAAGGACGCCGCCGGAAATCAGGTACAGACCAGGGTGGATATGTACAATCCGCTCTACTATTTCCTTGATCATTACGACGGCAGCGGCAGCAGTGAGCCTGCGGGATACTGGCGGATCCGCTCCGGCATCTGCCAGGGGGACACGGCCCTGACGACGGAGACGAACCTCGCCCTGGCCATCGCTTCCTACGGACCCGGATATGCCGTGGATTTCGAGACGGTCTGGGGCATGGGCCACACCATGGCCGAACGGAAGGGAGAAAGTACGGCGAACTTCATCGCCTGGGTGCGCGACTGCATGGGCGGGAACGCTGCGGACAAAGAGATCAGAAAATAAGAAAAACTGTAAGGAAAGCAGTAAGGAAGAAGGTTATGACAGAAAACAGCATTTACGGGCGTTTTGCCGGTGTGCTGCCGGAAGTCCTGAAAGAGTTTTCGGAGAGACTCGAGGACTGGAACAGGCAGCAGATGGAGAAGACGGGTCATTCCGTCTGGAATCATCTTGTCTGCCGGGTGAAGGAAGAAAACAGCATGAGGGAAAAATGCAGGAGAAGAGGGCTCCCGGAGACGCCGGAAAGCGCGCTGCTGGAACTGAATGATTCCATCGGCATCCGTATCGTGACCCGCTTTGTCGACGACATCTACCGCGTCGCGGACCATCTCCGGGAGATGGAAGGCGTAAGCGTCCGTGAGGAGAAGGATTATATCAGGGCGGGAAAACCGAACGGCTACCGGAGCTACCATATGATCCTTGAGATAGAGCATCCGGAGGAGGACATACGGGGAAACCGGCCGGGACGTTATCGAGCGGAGATTCAGCTCAGGACCATCGCAATGGACACCTGGGCGAGTCTTGAGCATGAGATGTACTACAAAAAGAAAGTGAAGAACCAGTCCCTGATCGCCTCGGAACTGAAGCGCTGCGCTGACGAGCTCGCCTCCTGCGACCTGACGCTGAAGACCATCCGGGACCTGATCCGGGAGGAGAGTCCGGAGGAAGAGGAACAGGAATGAAGATTCTGCTTGCGGAGGATGAAAAAGAACTGTCCCGGGCGGTGACTGCGATCCTGGCCCACGAGGGTTATGAGGTAGACGCGGTGTATGACGGGAGCGATGCGGTCCTGAAAGCATCCGAGAACGTATACGAATGCATGATCCTGGACATCATGATGCCGGTGAAGGACGGGATCACAGCGCTGAAGGAGATCCGCGCGGCGGGGGACAGGACGCCGGTCATCATGCTGACAGCGAAAGCCGGCATCGACGACAGGATCGAAGGACTTGATTCGGGTGCCGATGATTATCTTACGAAGCCTTTTGCCATGAAGGAGCTCCTGGCCAGGATCCGTTCTGCGGCGCGGCGCGCCGGATCTTATTCCCAGGGGATCGTCACAGCGGGCAGTGTCACGCTGAACATGGATGAGCTGGAGCTCCGCTGTCTCAATTCTGTCAGGCTTGCCAGGAAAGAGGCACTGCTGATGGAACTTCTCATGAGAAACCTGGGGAAGAAACAGAGTACGGAAGCCATTTTCGAGAGGGTGTGGAAAGACGAGCCGGACCAGGGGACAGAAGTCGTCTGGGTCTATATTTCCTACCTCAGGCAGAAGCTCATCTCCATCGGCGCAGATCTTGAGATCGACGGAGAGCGGGCAGGGGCATTTTCCCTGCGGGTCGTGGAGAAGAGTTAAGGCGGCGTTCTTTACTGAAGGGAGAAGTGAATGGCCAGGAAGCTGAAATGGCAGTTCATTCTGGCATCGACCGGGGCAGTGCTGATCGTACTCGGGATCGTTCTGTTCCTGATCAACCACATGAACTACCGGTCTGTGAACCGGAGCCAGTTCCAGGTGATCGAGTATATTGCGGAGATCGGCGGTGAGATCCCTGAGGGATTCCACATGGAGGAGACACCGCTTGAGATCGTCTTCGGCGACGAGGCTCCTTACCGGTTCCGCTATTTCACGGTATGGATCGATCACGAGGGGAACATGACGGATTCCAACACGGAGCATGTGTACTACGTGACGGAAGAGCTGGCGGAGGAGTTCGCAAAGAAAGCGCTGGCAAGAGGCCGGAGAAAAGGCAGCGCCGTGCGGGGAGGGAATCACTACGTGTATGAATGTTTCCCTCAGGACAAGGGGACGATGTGCATTTTCCTGGATTCCACCCAGGAGTTCTGGCAGCTCAGACGGATCAGACAGTATTCCCTGATGTTCGGTCTGTCCATGCTCCTTCTGTTCGTGTCTATCGTCTACGCGATCTCGGGCACTGTAGTGGAGCCGGTAGCGCGCACGATAGAGAGCCAGAAAGAGTTCATCACCAACGCGGGGCATGAACTGAAGACACCGATCGCCGTGATCTCCGCAAACGCGGAGGTCCTGGAGATGATCAACGGAGAATCGGAGTGGACCACGAGTATCATAAACCAGGTGAAGCGGCTTTCCGGTCTGGTCAACGATCTTGTCCTCATGGCAAAGATGGATGAGGAGACCCGGCCGGAGCTTACGAGGATGGATATGAGCACCGCAGTGAAAGATGCGGAGCTTGCTTTCCGGACGGTCGTGGAACAGTACGGGAAAACAATGAAGTCGGAGATCGAACCGGAGGTCTTTGTCATGGCCACGGACAGGGAACTTCCGGCGCTGGTGAACAACCTCCTGGACAACGCGGTGAAGTACTGCGACGACGGCGGGGAAGTGCAGGTGGTGCTGAAAAAGAAGGGCAGGGAGACCGGCGCGGTCCTCACAGTCACCAACAGCTATGCGGAGGGGGCTTCCGTGGACACACAGAAATTCTTCGACAGATTTTACCGGGAGGACGGATCCCACAGCCAGCAAAAGAGCGGATACGGCATAGGACTTTCCATGGTGAGGAGCATTGTCCGCGCCTACAGAGGCAGGATCACCGCCCAGTGGAAGGACGGGATCATGAGCTTCACGGTGACACTGAACTGAAATCACATCAGCCCGGCCACGGAGACCGGGCTGATAATTTTTGTCTGGACAAGGAGCCGTTTAGGATGTATTATTTTCTGCGGTAACCGGGCCTTCCGAAAGGAGGCCTTTGAAGTATGTCGAAAAGAAACAGGGGGTTCTGATGGGCGAAAACAATCAGATGAAGACAGACGCTATTTATGACGCCCGGTCTCTGGGGATGCCGAAAATGCTTCTTCTGGGACTGCAGCACATGTTCGCGATGTTCGGCGCGACCGTTCTGGTGCCGATCCTGGTGAACAGCTATTTCCACGGGGAGGGCCTTTCGGTACAGGTCACACTGTTCATGGCCGGACTCGGTACATTGTTTTTCCATATGGTTTCCAAGAAGAAGGTGCCGGCTTTCCTCGGTTCATCCTTTGCGTTCCTTGGCGGATTCGCGACGGTGGCTGAGCTGAATACCGGCATTTACGCAAATATGACCTACGGGGAGAAGCTTCCCTACGCCTGCGGCGGTATCGTTGTGGCAGGACTGCTTTACCTGATACTTTCCGCGGTCATTCGTCTGGTGGGCGTGAAGAGAGTCATGCGCTTCCTGCCGCCGGTCGTCACCGGACCGATCATCATCTGCATCGGACTTTCCCTGGCGGGATCCGCCATCGGAAACGCGGGCACCAACTGGTTCCTGGCACTGATCGCTCTGGCGACCATCATCGTATTCAACGTCTGGGGCAAGGGAATCTTCAAGATCATCCCCATCCTGATGGGTGTCGTGATCTCCTACGCAGTGGCCGCCATCATGCAGGCGACGGGCCTCAGCAATCCGGACGGCTCCGCTATTCTGGACTTCTCCAGTGTCGCGGGCGCCAGATTCATCGGTCTGCCGCCGTTCCAGATCTGCAAGTTTGATCTTACCGCGATCCTGGTCATGGCACCGATCTCCGTGGCGACCATGATGGAGCACATCGGTGACATGTCCGCCATCTCTGCGACGGTGGGCCAGAACTTCCTGGAGGATCCGGGTCTGCACCGCACGCTGATCGGAGACGGAATGGCAACCGCCATGTCCGCTGCCTTCGGCGGTCCGGCGAACACCACCTACGGTGAGAACACCGGCGTCCTTGAGCTTTCCCGCGTGTTCGATCCCAGAGTGATCCGTCTCGCGGCGGTCTACGCCATCGTGCTGTCCTTCGTGCCGAAGTTCGCGCAGGTCATCACCTCCCTGCCGGCCTCCATCATCGGCGGTATCAGCTTTATCCTGTACGGAATGATCTCCGCCATCGGTATCCGCAACGTCGTTGAGAACAAGGTCGATTTTGCCAACAGCAGAAACCTGATCATCGCGGCTGTCATCCTGGTCTGCGGCCTCGGTTTCTCCAGCGGACTGACCTTCGAGGTAGGCGGCACCTCCATCACCCTGACCAGCCTTGCGATCGCATCCCTGGCAGGTGTGGTCCTGAACGCTGTCCTTCCGGGCAATGATTACCACTTCGGCGTCAATCCCCGCGGCGATGCGATGCGCGGCGTGTCCCTGAAGAAGTAAGAGAAGAAAAGGAATGGTTTTGACAGCGGCGTTCCGTTCATGTACAATGAATGGACACCCACTGGACAGACATCCATTGAATGACATCCATGGAACAGGCATAATCCATTTGCCGTACAGCGGCGGTGATTTGAAGAAGAAAAGGAGATTATACGATCATGGACGAGAAGAAGCCCAAAGTAACTACAGATATGCTGATCGGAGAGATCATCGTAAAGTATCCGGACGCTGCTTTTGCTCTGATGCAGTGCGGCATGGGATGCATCGGCTGCCCCTCTTCCCAGGGTGAGACCCTGGAGCAGGCTGCTATGGTCCACGGCATGAAGGCAGAGGAGGTCTGCGAGTACGTGAACGAGTATCTTGAACTGCAGGAGTATGACGCAGGCAGAGAATGAAACAGTATCAGTGAATTATGAAAAGAGACAGGGGACGGTTCTCTGTCTCCCTTTTTGGGGAGACAGAGAACCGTCCCCTGTCTCTTTTCGTGCGGCGCCTCACACCTCTTCTTTTCCCAGCTTCAGGTAGACGGTCAGCATCATGGTCGTGAAGCTGGCCATGCCGCCCAGGGCGTTGGAGATGGGCTCGGCCATATAGACGCCCCTGGCACCGAGGCCTGCGATCCGGGGAAGGATAAGCGTCAGAGGGACCACCAGCACCACTTTCCGGAACAGCGAGAAGAAGATCGCCCGGTACTTCATGTTCAGGGATTTGAAGACGGACTGAGCGCAGTACTGGAAGACCTGGAAGATAAAGGCGAAGAAGTAGATGTGCAGTGCAGGCACCGCGTGGGATATCAGCTCCCGGTCCGAAGTGAAGATCCTGATGAAGAATTCAGGAAACGCCAGGATCAGGATCCAGGAAAGGACCGTGTAGGCAACTCCGAGTCTGCAGATGATCCGGATCGCTTCCTTCAGCCGTCCCGGCCTGCGGGCGCCGTAGTTATAGCTGAGGACCGGACCGGAACCGTTGGAAACGGCAAGGAGAGGAACATCCATGATCGATCTCACGGAGGAGACGATGGTGTAGACAGAGACTGCGATGTCCCCGCCGTACCCTGAGAGCACATGATTGCATACCACTGCCACCAGGGAGTTCGTGAACTGCATGACAAAATTGGAGAACCCGAGTCCTGTAATATTCGAGACAAGGTGGAGATCCAGTTCCCGGGGCTTCAAAAGGGCAAGGCGCAGTTCCGCCTGTTCCGAGAGGAGGAAGCGGAGAGCGGTGACCATGGAAAGGATCTGGGAGAGCACGGTGGCGATGGCGGCGCCCCGGATCCCCAGTCCCAGTCCGAAGATCATCACCGGATCCAGGATAATATTGGTTACGGCGCCGATGAAGACCGTCTGCATCCCTTTCCGCGCGAAGCCCTGGGCATTGATATAGGGATTCAGGCCGGTGGCCAGCATGTAGGGGACTGTTCCTGCGGCATAGATCTGCAGGTAGGAATATGCGTAAGGAAGGGTCTCATCGGACGCGCCGAAAAGCCGGAGCATGGGGACTGCCAGAATGTACGCCGCCGCGGTGAGCAGGACCCCGCAGAACAGCAGCATGAAAAAAGCGGTGTTCATCACCTTCCGGGCGGCTTCCGTATTCCCCCGGCCCCGTTCCATGGCGCAGAGGGGAGCGCCTCCGAAGCCGTAGAGGTTCGCGAAGGCAGTCATCAGCATGACGACAGGAAAACAAAGCCCTACTCCTCCGAGGGCAAGGGTGCCTGTCCCGGGGATACGGCCGATGTACATTCTGTCGACAATGCTGTAAAGAAGGCTCAGGATCTGGGCGGCCAGCATGGGCAGGGCTGCCTGCATGATGTTTGCGCGGACAGAGCCGTGGTCAAAATCGATCTGGTTCATAGGATTGAAAGGGTTGAGGCGTTCTGCCTGGGAGCAGAACGCCTCGATAAAGGGTGGGTATGAGAGTTAAAGAGGTTATCCTTAACTGGATTTACTATACCACAGTTCGGTACAAAAAGTCCATACTATCCAGAAAAATATTGAAAGAAAGATGTAAGATTTTGAAGATTATTGTATACAGGAGGTTACGGAGCATTCGGAGTTTTCAGCTCAACGTAATGGCCTTCGATGTTGTTGAACAGAACATTGAAGCCGCGGATCACGCTGATGCGGATGCCCTTCTCACCCTTGATATTGAAAGTCGCGGTGATCGGAGCGTTCTGTACGCCGAATTTTCCGGAACTGTACAGCGTCTTTCCGGAAGTAATGCCTGCCACGCTGACGCGTCCGGTAGTGGAGATGGTCTGACCAGCCTCCGGGGCGAAGGTGAGGCTGATGGTCTGGTAATCCTTGTCAAACTGGATCACTTCCGAGGCGAGGTGACTGACATCTCCTTTGAAGCGGAGACCGTTGTTCCAGGTCAGACCGCTGGATGTCTCGGCAGTCTCGTAGGCTTCAATATAGCTTGATTCAACGGGAGTGATGCTCATCAGGTTCGTGCTCAGCATGCCGGCAGTTTCGTTTACACCCTCTGCTTTTGTCTGGACGACGCCGTCCACGACCCACTGTCCCTGGCTGTTAAGCTGGTAGCCGTCGACCATCGTGTCCGCGAGCATATTGCCGTGTGCGTCAAAGTAATAGCACTCAGAGATCCTGTCGTGGTTGCCGTCGATCCAGGCCCACTGGTTCTTCAGCCATCCTTCCTCTACGCCGCGTCCGGTGTAGTCATAGTGCCAGATGCCATTGTTGTCAACTTTCCATACTCCCGCAAAAGCCGGGACTGACATGCAGACGCCCAGCACACAGGCAAGAGCGGCGCCGAGCAGATGCTTCATTCTCATAGTAGATCTCCCTTCTGATTATATGTGAACCGCATGACCTCATTATAAAATCAGAGCATGTAAAATTCAAGGTGTCAAATATGGTGTATACTGATAGAAAGCAAATATCTTTCAACAGCAGCGGCGCGGACAGAAGCTGCGCAGGGAGGCGCCCGGATGAACCAGACTGAACTGAACAAAGTAATGAACTTTTATATCCGGCATTACGACGAGATCCGGAGAAGGGAAGACTACAAATGGGAGGCTGCTGCCGCGTGGCAGGCCTCGGCGCCCATGAAAGCGTCCTCTTTTCCCGAGGCTCTGCGCGCAGGCCTGAAAAAGGCGGGAAATCTGCTGGATTCCGGTTATTATTACCCGAAGACAGCGCTATTTATGATGCTTTCCCGGGACCCGGAAGCAGTGGAATATATGTTTGAAGACCTGTTCTGCGAGAAAGACGATGTGTACGACCGTATCGCGGTGTTTATGATGAAAGCCGGTGCGCTGCGGAAAAAATGGTTCACGCAGGAGGAACTGCCGGGAGACGACCAGGACGAGCATGCGGTGTCTGTCTATCTCTCCTTCGAAATGCCGGAGAAGTATTATATCTACAAGTACAGTGTGTTCCGCGCCGCGGCGATCCTTCTGGATCACAGCTACGTGCCCCGGAGGAAGGACGCCAGGAACCTTCCGGAGTATTTCAGCTTCTGTGAACAGGTGCGGAAGGAAGTGCTTGCTTCCGGGGAGCTTCTGAGACTGGAGCAGCCCCGCAGGGAAGCGTTTCCCGGTGTGGACCCGGAGTACCGTCTCCTGACGGAGGATATACTGATCTGCGCGGCTACTTATTACGCGAAACCTGAGCTCTTCGAAGAGAGCGGGACCGCTGAAAAGGCAGAGCAGTTCCGCCTGGTCCCTGTGAAAAAGGAACTTCCGCTGGAAGCTGTCCCGTTTTACGATCCGGTGGAGATCGCACGTTACGAGGAGCAGCTGAGGGAAGCTGCCCTGAGATTCATCGTGTCCCAGGAACGCCTCCGGGTGCGGGAGTACCGTCTTCCGGCCAGAAAACAGCCCGAGGCTCTCGGGACGGGAAGGGCGAGGGGAGAAGGATACGATATCCTGTCCTTTGACCGGAGAGGAGAGGAAGTCTTTATCTCGGTGAAAGCCACCGCAGGACCGGAGAGCGAGGCCTTCCGGGTCACGGAGGCGGAAAGAAGAAAGAGCACCTCGGATCCGGAACACTACCGTCTGTATCGTGTGTACGGGTTCAGTATGGAGGAGGGAAACGGAAGATACAGTGTCCACCGGGGGGACCTGAGTCCTTTTTGCCTGAATCCGGAGCGGTATCTTGTCATGTTCTGACGAAAGTACACCCTGATACGAGAGAAAAGCGCCTTGAAGGGGCGGAGGTTTTCTGATAGACTTGGAAGCACAAATACCCTGACGCCGAAAAGGAGGATCACTATGGCAAAGTATGTATGTAAGACCTGCGGTTATGTCTTTGACGAGGAGAAGGGCGACGAAGAGTACGGTATCGCTCCCGGCACAAAGTTCGAAGACCTTCCTGATGACTTTGAGTGCCCGCTCTGCGGCGTCGGCAAGGACGAGTTTGAGATCGAGGAATAAGAGCGGGATTTGAATCTGTTTAATTCCGGCACAGCCGGTAGATCAGGGAGGGGCTCCGCTGCCTGCGGAGCCTTTTTCTGCGTGTCCGGGAACAGCCGGGAAGGGATATTACTATGTATATTATTGCGGGCCTGGGAAATCCGGGCCGTGAATACGAGAACACGCGTCACAATGCCGGGTTCCGCGTCATCGACTGCCTGGCGGAGCGGATGCGGACAGAGGTAAATGAAAAAAAGCATTTCGCCCTGTGCGGGAAGGGGATGCTCGGCGCGGAGAAGGTGCTGCTCCTGAAGCCCCAGACCTATATGAACAATTCGGGGCAGAGTCTCAGGGCAGCGGCGGATTTCTACAAGGTACCTCCGGAGAATATCCTGGTGATCTCCGACGACATCAACCTGGAGGAAGGTGTGCTGCGGATCCGGATGAAAGGAAGCGCAGGAGGGCATAATGGACTGAAATCCATCATCGCCCACCTGGGCTCCCAGGATTTCCCGAGGATCCGTGTGGGCGTCGGAGGGAAGCCGGAGGGATGGGACCTGGCGGACTATGTCCTCGGATCCCTGAAGGGAAATGACGGAAAGCGGATGGAGGAAGCCTTCCGGACTGCCGCGGATGCGGCGGAGCTCCTTGTCACCGAAGGAGGTCCGGCAGCCATGAACCGGTACAATACCAAACCGCAGAAACCCGCAAAAAAAGAACGGCCTGTGAAAAAGGAAGAGTCCGGTGAAAAGGAAGGATCCGGAGAAAAGGAACAGGAGTCATGAGCTTATTCCGCAACCCGCTACGGGATCTTGAGCAGTACAGGGAACTCGAAAACAGTATAGCGAAAGCAGCGGGTCCCGCTGTCGTGACAGGACTTCCCGATGCTGCGAAGGCGCATCTTGTCAGCGAACTCTGCGGGGCAATGCGTCCATGGAAGCTGGTGGTGACCTATGACGACGCGCGTGCCCGGGAACTGTGCGGGGATCTCCGCGCGTTTTCAGACCAGGTCTGGATGTATCCGGCCCGGGATCTTCTGTTCTATTCGGCGGACATACGGGGGTTCGAAGTTTCGAAGGAACGCATCGATGTCTGGCGGCATATGCAGGAAGACGACGGCGGATTCGTCGTGACGACCGTGGATGCGCTGATGGACCAGCTGGAGGAGCCGGACCGTTTCCGGAAGAGCGTCTTCCGGATCAATGATACGGACACGGTGGATCTGCAGGAACTTTCCGCGAAGCTGGTGGAGTTCGGTTATGAAAGGACTGCAGAGGTGGACGGCATCGGCCAGTTCTCGGTCCGGGGCGGCATCATCGACTTTTTCCCGGTGACGGAAGAACTGCCGGTGCGCATTGAACTCTGGGACGACGAGATCGATTCCATCCGAAGCTTTGATCCGGAGAGCCAGCGGTCAGTGGAGCGTCTCACAAGCGTAGCTGTCTACCCGGCTAAGGAACGGACGCTGGGAGGCAGCGCTTCTTTTCTCCGGTACTGGGATGATAAGCAGTCCGTCCTGTTTCTGGACGAACCGCACCGGCTGAAGGAAAAAGCCGGGAATGTGGAGGAAGAGTTCCGCAGCAGCATGGCGGCAAGGCTGGAGGCCGGCCAGATCACCCGGGAGGAGCTTCCGGAGCTGTTCGGCGCGGAGGAGATCCTGGGGGAGCTGGAGACAGGGATCACCGTCTGCCTTTCCGGACTGGATTCCAGGATCCCGGACTTCGAACCCAGGGTGTTCTGTTCCCTGGAGGCGAAGAGCGCTGCTTCCTATCCGGGGAACTTTGAACTGCTGCTCGGCGACATGAAGCGCTACCAGAAAGAAAAGTGGCGCATCGTCCTGCTGACACCGTCCCGCACCAGGGCCTCCCGGATGGCTGCCAGCTTCCGGGAATACGGTATCAGCGCCTACTGCCCGGACGACACGGAGTCTCCCGAGGCAGCACCCGGCGCAGTTATGGTGGTGTATGGAAGCCTGCACCGCGGGTTCGAATATCCGCTGCTCCGCTTCGCGGTGCTGACGGAAAGCGATCTTTTCGGAAAGAAACAGAGGAAAAAACGCCGGCAGCAGAAGCGCTACAGCGAGGGGGACCGCGTCTCGTCGCTTTCCGAGCTGTACGTCGGCGATTATGTGGTGCACGAAGAGTACGGACTGGGAGTGTACCGCGGGATCGAAAAGATCGAGACGGAAGGCGTGGTCCGGGATTATATCAAGATCGAGTACCGCGGCGGCGACAACTGCTATGTTCCTGCGACGAAACTGGACGCCATCATGAAGTACGCCGCGGGAGATGCTCCCGCTCCGAAGCTGAACCGTCTCGGCGGTCCGGAGTGGAACCGTACGAAGACGCGTGTCAAAGGGGCGGTCGCGCAGATCGCGAAGGAGCTGGTCAGGCTGTACGCGGACAGGCTGGACCGCCCGGGTTACGTCTACGGACCGGATACCGTCTGGCAGAAAGAATTTGAGGAGCTGTTCCCCTATGAGGAGACGGCGGACCAGCTGAAGGCCATCGACGACGTGAAATCCGACATGGAACACGGAAGGATCATGGACCGCCTGATCTGCGGAGACGTGGGCTACGGGAAGACTGAGATCGCTCTCCGCGCCGCTTTCAAGACAGTCCAGGAGGGTTTCCAGGTGGTATTCCTGGTCCCCACGACGATCCTGGCACAGCAGCATTACAACACCTTCTGCCAGCGAATGAAGGATTACCCTGTCCGGGTGGATCTTCTGTGCCGGTTCCGCACTGCTGCGGAACAGAAGAAGACCCTGAAGGATTTTGAACGCGGCACAGTGGATATCGTCATCGGCACCCACCGGGTCCTCTCGAAGGATCTGCACCCGAAGAAGCTGGGCCTCCTGATCATCGACGAGGAGCAGCGCTTCGGTGTGACCCACAAGGAAAAGCTGAAGAACCTGAAAAAGGATGTGAATGTGCTGACGCTGACAGCCACTCCGATCCCGCGGACACTGCATATGAGCCTTGCAGGGATACGGGAGCTCAGCGTCCTGGAGGAGCCGCCGCTGGAGCGGCAGCCCATCCAGACTTACGTCATGGAGTACCATGAAGAAACGGTCCGGGAGGCCATTGCCAGGGAACTGGGGAGAGGCGGACAGGTCTATTACGTCTACAACCGGGTGAACACCATCGCGGACACTGCGGCGCGTCTCCAGGCTATGCTTCCGGACGCTGAGATCGCCTGGGCCCATGGCCAGATGCCGGAACGGCAGCTGGAATCCATCATGCTGGATTTCATGAACGGGGAGATCGACGTGCTTGTCTCCACGACCATCATCGAGACGGGACTGGATATTCCGAACGTCAATACGATCATCATCCAGGACGCGGACCGCATGGGCCTGTCGCAGCTGTACCAGCTGAGAGGCAGAGTCGGGCGTTCCTCCCGGACTGCCTATGCCTTTCTGATGTACCGCCGGGATAAGCTCCTGACGGAGGAAGCGGAAAAACGGCTGAAGGCGATCAGGGAATTCACGGAGCTCGGAAGCGGGATCCGCATCGCCATGCGGGACCTGGAGATCCGCGGAGCCGGGAATGTGCTGGGCGCCGAGCAGCACGGACACATGCAGGCAGTGGGATATGACCTGTACTGCAAGCTCCTGAACAAAGCGGTCCGGGCACTCTCCGGAAGAGAAGAGGAGAGGACCGCGGACAGCGCCGCAGTGGACGCGGTCGCGGACGCCTTCATTCCGCAGGATTACATCCGGAGCGAAGAACAGAAGCTTGATATCTACAAGCGGATCGCTTCCATTCAGGACGAAGAGGACGATCTCAGTATCCAGGACGAGCTGATGGACAGGTTCGGAAATATTCCGAAGCCGGTGAAAAATCTCCTGCTGATCGCGCGGATCCGCGCAGCGGCCTCCGCTCTGGGAGCTTCCGACGTCATGATCCGCACACGGGAAGCGCAGATCTCCATGCGGGACGACGCTGCGCTGGACCCCGCCGGACTTCCGGATGTGATCGGGGAGTACAGAGGGGCGCTGACAGTGCGCCAGGGGCATCCCGCCAGGGGAAAAGTCCCTGCGGAACCGGTGCGCTTCGTGCTTCGGGAGAACCGTCCGCAGATCGACGGGACGCATATGCTGGAGTTTACGCTGGAAGTTCTGCTGAAACTGCTGGGCTGCATTCCCCCGGAGGCCTGAAAACCGCGGAAAATCCTGCAGAATCAAGGAAGTTTGCCCCAGAAAGCTTGACATACAGAGGGGCGCAAGATATATAATAATTACATATTCGCCGCGCGAAATGCGGCTCAAAGAGACAGGAGGAACGCACGATGAACAAAACCGAGTTAATTGCTGCTGTTGCTGAGAAGACAGGACTTGCGAAGAAGGACGCGGAAGCTGCTGTAAAGGCAGTTACTGAGACGATTTCCGCAGAACTGGTTGCGGGAAACAAAGTTCAGATTGTCGGATTCGGCACATTTGAAGTCTCTGAGAGAGCTGCGAGACAGGGAAGAAATCCCCGTACCGGCGAGAGCATGGAGATCGCTGCCGCCAAGGCGCCGAAGTTCAAACCCGGCAAGACCCTGAAGATGGCCGTGAACGTGCCGAAGAAGAAGACCAAAAGAACCAGAAAGGCTGCCAAGAAGTAAATGAGGATAGACAAGTTTCTGAAAGTTTCCCGCCTCATCAAACGCCGCACCGTTGCGAACGAAGCCTGCGACGCAGGCCGTATCCTGGTGAACGGCAAGGTTGTCAAGGCTTCCTATGATGTGAAGGAGGGAGATGTGATCGAGATCCGGTTCGGACAGAAATCGGTCCGGGCGGAGGTCCTTCAGATCTCAGAGACAACAAAAAAGGATGAGGCGAAAGAGCTTTTCCGCTTTGTCTGAAACAAGCAGGGGAATCAGACCGATGAGCACAGTCCGTACATCAAAAAGAAAAGAATCGGAAAAAGTGGATAACGGGATCGCGATGTTCACGATCACGGTAGTCGTTATCTGCATGGCGCTGGCTGTCGGGATCAAGGTACACTCCCTGCGCGGAAAACAGGAAATGTATCAGGAACGGGAGCGAGTCCTGATCGAACAGGTTGCCGCGGAAGAGGAACGTGCGGCAGAACTGGAACAGGAACGTCTCTATATCCAGACGAACGGCTACATCGAAAAGACAGCGAAGGAAAAACTTGGCCTGGTCAATCCGGACGAGATCCTTCTGAAACCGGAACAATAAACTAATATCCAGCACCCCTGGAATTATGAGCAAAATCAGTACGGGGAGCTTGCTCACCGGAATGATTTTGATTATAATTCCAAGGTGGCCAAGGTGCGAAGCAACTCTGGCCGCCGGTTACGAGGGATGCGAAGCATCCTGAGTCAGGGGTGCAGATTAATATAGAGTTTAGTATAAATCACTGAGACCTCCGGACCAGAGCTGGTGCGGAGGTCGATTCTTGTATGAGAGTTTGGGGTCATATCTATGCTGCAGGTACAGAATGAAGTCAGAAGGCAGATCGCTCGTTACCACATGATCAGACGCGGGGACAGGGTGATCATCGGTGTCAGCGGAGGCGCGGATTCCACGGCGCTGCTCCATGTGCTGGCACATCTTGAGGGGATCCTGAAAGCCCAGTTCCGGGTAGTGCACGTACATCACGGGCTCCGGGGCGAAGAGGCGGACAGGGACGCGAAGTTCGTCGAGAATCTTTGCAGAAGCTACAAGATCCCCTTCAGAATGGTGGAGGTCCAGGCCGACCAGTTCGCGAAGAAGCACCACGTCTCCCTGGAGGAAGCCGGAAGATGGCTCCGCTACGCGGCTTTTGAAGAAGAAGCGGCTGCCTGGGAGAAAGAAGCTGACACGCACAAGGCGGTGCGGGTCGCTGTGGCACACAACAAAGAAGACAATGCGGAGACGATCCTGATGCAGCTCACCAGAGGGAGCGGTCTGAAGGGCGTCGCCGGTATGAAGCCGGTGCGCGGACGCGTGATCCGTCCGCTGCTTACGGTATCCAGGGAAGATATCGAGGCATATCTTAAGAAGGAAGAGCTGGAGTGGTGCACGGATTCCACCAATCTCCACGACGACTATACAAGGAACAGGATCCGGCATGACATCCTGCCGAGACTGATCAGCGACGTGAACAAGGGCGCGGTGGACAACATCACCCGCGCGGGACGGCTCATCGGCGAGGCGGACGTCTACCTCGCCAAACAGGCGGAGCAGATCCTGAAGGACACGCTGGTGCGGGATGAGGAGAGCGCGGGGATCGCCCAGAGCGATCTGGACAAGCAGGAACCGATCATCCGGACTTATATGCTCAGGCTTATGATCGGGATCGTAAACCGGACGATGAAGAATATCACCGCCAAGCATATCGAGGATCTTGACCGTCTGGCAGACAGCGAGACAGGAAAGCGGATCGATCTTCCCTACAACCTGGAGGCGGTGAAGACCTATGACATGCTCTGGATCGGAAAAAAGGGCTTTGTGGCTGAGAATTCGGTGAACGGCATTCCGGAGAGCAGAACTACCGCCGAGATGAATGAATTCTACAGAAAAAACTTCACTTTTGACGTGTTTGATTATGATCCGGACGCGGAAATTCCGGACAAAGAGAACGTCAGGTGGTTCGATTATGATAAAATAGAGAATGTGGTGGAGCTCAGACCGAGGCGCACCGGGGATTACATCATGCTGAAGGACGGCGGCAGAAAGACCGTAAAGTCCCTGATGATCGACGAAAAGATCCCCGCGGCGGTCCGCGACAGGGTGCCGCTGCTGGCGATGGGATCCCACGTGCTCTGGGTGGTCGGTTACCGGGCAAGCTGCAGCTGCGGCATTGACAGCACCACCAGAAAAGTATTTGAAGTACGATACAGAGGAGAAGAAACATGAAAGAACATGTCAGGATCATGCTGACGGAGGAAGAGGTCAACAGACGGATCGAAGAGGTGGCGCAGCAGATCAACAAGGATTTCGACGGAAAGCCGCTGCATCTGATCTGCATTCTGAAGGGCGGCGCCATGTTCATGTGCGAACTGGCGAAGCGCCTCACGATGCCGGTGTCTTTTGACTTCATGAGCGTATCAAGCTACGGCGGAGGCACGGTCTCCAGCGGTGTCGTCCGGATCATGAAGGATCTGGATGAGACTCTGGAAGATAAGCATGTGCTCATCGTGGAGGATATCATTGATACCGGACGTACGCTGGCATACCTGATCGATGTTCTGAACAAGCGGGGCCCGAAGGATATCCATCTCTGCACGCTTCTGGACAAACCGGAGCGGAGAGTCAAAAAGCAGGTGACTGTGGATTACACCTGCTTTACGATCCCGGATGAATTCGTGGTCGGCTACGGCCTGGATTACGACCAGCGCTACAGGAATCTTCCGTATATTGGTGTTGTGGAATTCGAAGAAGACGAGGAATAAAGAGGTAATTCATTGAAAAGAGCAAACCCGTTCCGGAATCTGAGCTTTTTCTTTCTGGTGATGATTCTGGCATATACAGTCATGAGCTATACCGGAAGCATGACGCAGAGTTCCCTTTCGCGCCAGGAGTTTGAGACGCTCCTCTCCGACGGAGGCGTCACAGAGATCACCGTCCGGCAGAACAGGGAGACACCTACCGGTGAAGCAGTGCTGCTGGTGAAGGGGGATGACGGAAAACAAAACGCGGAGCATTTCTTTGTTTCCGACGTCAACCGCCTGCAGGAAGAACTGACAGACAGAGGACTTGATTACAAGACAGAAAATATCCCGGAAAACAGCGACTGGATGAACTATCTCCTGCCGACACTGATCGCAGTGGCCGGTGCCGTTGCTGTGATCTGGATCATGCAGGGACGTGCCGGCGGCTCCAACTCGAAGATGATGAATTTCGGGAAGAGCCGCGCGCGGATGACCAGGGACAACAAGGAGAACTTTTCCTCAGTCGCCGGCCTGGCCGAAGAAAAAGAGGATCTGGAGCAGATCGTTGATTTCCTGAAGGATCCTAAGAAATATACAGACGTGGGGGCGCGGATCCCGAAAGGGATCATTCTGGTGGGCCCGCCCGGAACAGGAAAGACACTGCTCGCGAAGGCAGTGGCCGGAGAAGCAGGCGTTCCGTTCTTTTCCATTTCCGGTTCCGACTTTGTGGAAATGTTCGTCGGCGTGGGCGCGTCCAGAGTGCGCGACCTGTTTGAAGAAGCGAAGCGTCTGGCGCCCTGCATTGTGTTTATCGACGAGATCGATGCCGTCGCGCGGCGCAGAGGATCCGGCCTTGGCGGCGGACATGACGAGCGCGAACAGACATTGAACCAGATGCTGGTGGAAATGGACGGCTTCGGCGTCAATGAGGGCATTATCGTCCTCGCGGCGACAAACCGTCCCGACATTCTGGATCCCGCGATCCTCCGTCCGGGCCGCTTCGATAGAAAGCTGGCAGTGGGACGCCCGGATGTGAAGGGCAGGGAGGATATCCTGAAAGTCCACGCCAGAAACAAGCCTGTCGGCGATGATGTGGACCTGAAGCGCGTGGCAAAGACGACTGCGGGCTTCTCCGGTGCAGATCTGGAGAATCTTCTGAACGAAGCAGCGATCCTCACAGCAAAAGAAGGCAGAAAATACATTTCTCAGAGCGATATCGACCGCGCTTTCGTCAAGGTAGGGATCGGCGAAGAGAAGAAGAGCCGCGTGATCTCTGAGAAGGAGAAAAAGATCACGGCTTATCATGAAGCGGGCCACGCGATCCTGTTTCACGTGCTCCCGGATATGGGACCGGTTCACACGATCTCGATCATCCCGACAGGGATCGGGGCTGCGGGTTATACCATGCCGTTGCCGGGCGAGGACGAGATGTTCAACACCAAGGGGCGTATGCTGCAGCACATCCAGGTCTCTCTGGGAGGACGAATTGCGGAGGAACTTGTTTTCGGGGACGTGACCACCGGGGCCAGCCAGGACATCAAGCAGGCGACGGCAATGGCGAAAGCCATGGTCATGCAGTACGGAATGAGTGAAAAGGCCGGTCTGGTCAATTACGGCAGCGAGGGTGACGAGATCTTTATCGGACGAGATTTCGGCCAGACAAAATCCTACGGTGAAGCCATGGCTACGCTGATCGACAGCGAAGTGAAGCGCATCATTGACGAATGTTATGCTTCGGCAAAGGTCGTGATCGAACAGCACAGGGACGTTCTGGAACGCTGCGCCGCTATGCTGCTTGAGAAAGAAAAAATAGGACAGGAAGAGTTCGAAGCGCTTTTCTCCGGAGAAGAAAAGTCAGGTATTACTTCATAATGATGAATACAGAAGCGTTTTTCAGTGATACAACCGAGAATTACTGCATTCCCGCAGAACCGGATCCGGGCGATACCGTACGGGTCCGGTTTCGTGCGCCCAAAGAAGATCATCTGAGCGTAGAATTCGTATCGGCGGATTCGGACGAATCCATTTCCATGTTCGTCGCGGGGGCGGACCGCTATTTCCGTTACTATGAGATCCAGTTTGAGGTCGGGGAAGAGCCGGTCGAATGGTACTTCAGGATCTCCGACCGGGTCTCGGAGTGCTTTTATGATGCGTCGGGCGTCACCACACAGCATAAACCGGAGTACCCGTTCCGGATGTATCCCGGTTTTCATACCCCGGACTGGGCAAAGGGGGCGGTCATGTACCAGATCTTTGTGGACCGCTTCTGCCGGGGCAGACGTGACAACGATGTTCTGGATGACGAGTACATCTATATCGGTCTTCCGGTCAGGCACATTGAGGACTGGAACGAAAATCCTTCCACATTTGACGTGGGCTATTTCTATGGAGGAGACCTGACAGGAGTCCAGAAGAAGCTGGGATACCTCAAGGATCTCGGGGTCGAGGTGATCTACTTCAACCCGATCTTTGTCTCCCCTTCGAACCATAAATACGACACACAGGATTATGAGCATATCGACCCGCATCTTACGCTGATCGCGAGGGATGAGGGCGAGGTCCTGCCCCGCGGCGCTGTCACGAACGAAGGAGCCACAAAGTATATCTGCCGCACGACAGACAGGGAGAACCTGGAGGCGAGCGACCGCTTCTTTGCCATTTTTATGAGGGAAGCGCATGAGCTGGGACTGAAGGTCATCCTGGACGGAGTGTTCAATCACTGCGGTTCCTTTAATAAATGGATGGACCGCGAGAAGATCTACAGCCGCTCCGGGAAATATGCCCCGGGGGCCTATGAGAGCATAGACAGCCCCTATCACAGCTATTTCGCGTTCTCAAAGAATCAGTACAGCGACTGGCCGGATAACAAGAGCTACGATGGCTGGTGGGACAACGACACCCTGCCGAAGCTGAATTACGAGTCCAGCGAACGTCTTGTGAACACCATCCTGGGGGTCGGGAGAAAGTGGCTGATGCCTCCCTACTGTATCGATGGATGGAGACTTGATGTGGCGGCGGACCTCGGACATTCAGCACATTTTAACCACAGCTTCTGGGCACGGTTCCGGCAGATGGTGAAGTCTGTGAATCCGGACGCACTGATCCTTGCGGAGCACTACGGGAATCCTTCTTCATGGCTGAACGGAAAAGAGTGGGACAGCATCATGAATTATGATGCGTTCATGGAACCGGTCAGCTGGTTCCTGACCGGAATGGAGAAGCACTCCGACCGCAGCGACCCCTCTTTCCGCGGAGACGGGAAACGTTTCTGGGATATGATGCGCTTCAATATGGCGAAGCTTCCCACACCGTCCCTCCTGACGGCGATGAACGAACTGTCCAATCACGACCACTCCCGTTTCCTTACCAGGACCAATCATGTGACCGGGCGCCTTCAGACAAAGGGTTCTTTTGCGGCCGAGGAGGGCGTAGACTACGCGGTGATGCGTCAGGCGGTAGTGATGCAGATGACCTGGCCGGGTGCGCCCACCATCTATTACGGAGATGAATCCGGCGTCTGCGGCTGGACGGATCCGGACAGCAGGCGTACTTATCCCTGGGGAAGAGAGAATCACGAGCTTCAGGATTTTCACCGCTATATGTGCCAGGTCCACGAAGTCTATGAAGCCTGCAGAAGGGGATCTCTGATCCCGCTTCTGATGCAGGACGATCTGGTGAGTTACGGAAGAGTGCTGAATGATGAGAAGATCATCGTGTTCGTATATACCGGAGAAGAGGAACGGATCCTGGACCTGCCGGTGTGGCGCCTTGGCGTGCGGGAATACGACACGGTCCGGAGGCTGATACTCACCACGGAATCAAATTACAACGTGGGAGTGGCGGAATACGCAGTACAGAACGGAGTCCTGTCCCTGCGGATCAAAAGTAATTCCGCAGGAGTCTTTGCCGCGGAGGAGTAAACTAAGCCTTGCAAGAGGCAGAGAAATATTGTATTATATGGGTTGTCCGCAAAAAGGATATGTGTTCGTAGCGCAGCTGGATAGCGTGTCAGACTCCGACTCTGAAGGTCGCGGGTTCGAATCCCGCCGGACACAGTAAAAAGGAAGACCGATGAACTGTGCCAGAGAGAGCACAGCCTTCGGTCTCTTTTTGCGTCTGCGGGCAGGTTATATGCCGTAAAGATCATACATCAGGAGTGCTGCGGAAAGACTCAGACGCGTATAGTAATTTTTCAGATCAAGCCCGCAGAGCTCACGGATGCTCTGCAGACGGTTCAGAAGAGTGTGGCGGTGGATGAACAGGCGGTCCGCGGCCCTGGAGGTGTTGCCGTTCTCCGTGAGGAAGACTCGCAGAGTGTCCACGTATTCGGTCTTTTTTGTCCTGTCCCGCGTGATCAGCTGCTGCAGAGCCTGGGTCCGGACCAGGTGGCTCCGGCAGCTCCGGTAGACGATGCCCAGGTCGCTTATGAATTCGTAATCCTCATAGGCAAGGAAGCCCCGTTTGGCTCCGATCTGGCGGAGAAGGGAAATGCATTCCACCGCTTTTTTCATCGCGGAGGAAAGCTCACGCGCGGTGAATACTATTTCGGCTCCTGCGTAAAGATTGATCCCTCTCTCTTCCGAGGTGGAAGTGATGACCGCAGGGAGGTCGTAAAGGAGAGAAGTCAGGGCCCGCTGGTCTTCACTGAAGAGAAGAATACAGGCAGAACCGCCCGGACGGATCTCCGGAACAGCGTATTCCATCCGACTGCAGAGCATGGAGGAGAGGCGGCGGACCGCATCATTGATCTGCGGCGCGTTCATGGCGGAAGAATTCACCGGGGCCACACAGACCAGGCAGCCGGCTTTTCTCCTGTCAAAAACTAAGCCTGATTCAGCATCAAGGCGGTCAGTCAGGGATCTCAGGAAGCGCTCCGAGTCAAAGCCGTTTACGGGAAGGCTTCCGGCATCCGACGCGATCTCCGAGATCAGGGTGTGGAGAAGATCAGAGAAAGAGTAGTCCGGCGGGATATACAGAACAGGCAGCCCGAGACGGTCCGCGTCCGCAAGGATATACGGAGGGATCTGATCGATGTAGTATCCCGGCTGGATCATGATTCCGGCGGTTCCGCGTTCTTTCAGGCGGCGGATCAGGTTCGTATAGGCCGAGCTGTTGTCCAGGCCGTAGCCGGTGGTGATCAGGAGTTCCCCTGCTTTGACGCTCTCCGTAGTGTCGAGGATCTCCATAATGTTGACCCAGGAAACAACATTTGAGCTGTGGTCCGCACCGGCGCGCAGCTCCAGCCCCGGAAAGAGATTCCTGGTCAGAATATCGCTGATCGTTAATGACATGTTCTTCACCTGTTCTTTCGCTGGGAAACAGGCATGCTGTTTATCCCACATAATAGTCTTTGATAGTAGTTTAAAGGATTCTGTCTATTTTGTCCATAAAATAGAAAAAACAATAAAAAGCATGTACAATTTGCGATTGCATCTTTTCAGGATTACGGTATGATGGAAACTAGGGTCAGAGACCCGGAAGGAGCACAGTATGAGAGTAGTGGAACATCCGATCCTGGATGAGCTGGATACAGCAAAAACAGTGACGATCTATTTTGACGGTATGCCGGTCCGTGCGCTGGAGGGAGAGCCTGTGGCGGCCGCACTGATGAACGCGGGGATCCGCTCGTTCCGTCTGACGGCGAAAAAGAAGGAGAAGCGAGGGATCTTCTGCGCGATCGGAAGATGTACAGACTGTATGATGATCGTGGACGGCGTGCCGAACACAAGGACCTGCGTCACCAGAGTCCGCGATGGAATGAAAGTCCGTATTCAGGAAGGGCTCGGATCTTTTATAAAGGAAGAATTTGCTCCGGGGGAGGAACAGAAAGTTGAAGATCAAAGAGACTGATATCGCAGTGATCGGCGCCGGTTCCGCGGGACTGTCCGCGGCGTGCCAGGCTGCGGCTGCAGGAGCGAAGGTCCTGGTCATCGATGAGAACCATCTCCCCGGGGGCCAGCTGTTCAAGCAGATCCATAAATTTTTCGGCTCCCGCGCGCACCAGGCGGGGACCCGCGGATATATGATCGGGAGAGAGCTTCTGAAGCGAGTGGAGGAATCCGGGTGCGAGGTCTGGCTGGACACCGTTGTCTACGGCATGCAGAAGGACTGTTCTCTCGGCGTGATCAGGAACGGTGAGCACTGGGTCGTGAAGGCACGGAAGGTCATCGTAGCAACAGGCGCAAAGGAAAACTACATGGCCTTCCCGGGCAGTACCCTTCCCGGTGTCATGGGTGCCGGAGCGGCGCAGACCATGATCAATGTGAACCGCGTGCTTCCGGGAGAGCGCATTCTGATGCTGGGCAGCGGAAACGTGGGACTGATTGTTTCCTACCAGCTGATGCAGGCCGGGGCTGAGGTCGTAGCGCTGGTGGAAGGCGCCCCGCTGATCGGAGGATACGGCGTCCACGCCGCGAAGATACGGAGAGCGGGCGTCCCGATCTATCTGAGTCATACGATCCGGCGCGTCCTGGGAAAAGACCAGGTCGAGGGAGTGGAGATCGTGGAAGTGGACAGCCGCTGGAACCCCGTCCCGGGGACAGAAAAGCACTTTGATGTGGATACGGTCTGCCTCGCTGTGGGGCTGAATCCCATGACGGAACTGCTTTTCATGGCGGGCTGCACCTTTGACCATTTTGCATCCTTCGGCGGACATGTGCCGCTGCACGATGAAAACATGGAGACCACGATTCCGGGACTTTACGCCGCGGGCGATGTTACCGGAGTGGAGGAAGCCTCCTCCGCGATGGAGGAAGGAAACCTTGCCGGCGTGGCGGCAGCGGAGGCGCTGGGGCTTCTGTCAGAAGAGGAAGCTTCCGCAAAAAAGAACGAGATCAGGGAGCGGCTGAACACGCTCCGTTCCGGTCTGTTCGGCGAAAAGAGACGCACAGCAAAGAATGATCTTTTAAAGGATATGAAGATCTGGCAGCATGAGAACGGGAGGGATCAGGTATGGAAGGCGTGAGATATACAGGCATCCCTTCGGCTGCGGAGCTGGCGGCATGTCCCGGCATTCCTTCGGAAGAGCGCATGCGGAAGGGCCGGGTGGCAGTCATAGAGTGTGTCCAGGAGATCCCGTGCAATCCCTGTGAAGGGATCTGCAGATTCGGGGCGATCACGGTGGGAGCGCATATCACGAATCTCCCGGTGCTGGACGAAGAAAAGTGTACAGGGTGCGGACAGTGTGTTGCGAACTGCCCGGGACTCGCCATCGTGATCGTGAACAAAGCCTACTCGGAAACAGAGGCAACGGTGGAATTTCCGTTTGAGTACCTGCCGCTTCCGGAGAAAGGCAGCGAGGTGGATGCGGTGAACCGGGCCGGGGAGACTGTGTGCCGGGGAACTGTCCTGGCGGTCACAAAGCTTCCGGCCTATGCCGGAACAGCGGTGGTGCGTCTTGCAGTGCCCCTGGAACTGGCGGACGAGGTCCGGAGCATGAAGCGTCTCCCCAGGACCGGCCTGAAAAAAGGACCGGAGCCATGGGTCAGGGAAAGACCGGAGAAGGAGGTGTGAAGCGATGGAAAACAGTGAAGAGCTGATCATCTGCCGGTGTCAGGAAGTGACAGAACAGGAGATCCTGGACGCCATCCGGGACGGCGCGGACACCGTGGACGGCGTAAAGCGGCGCACGAGAGCCTGCATGGGCCTCTGCCAGGGCAAGACCTGCGGACGTCTGGTGCAGCGGCTCGTAGCAAGAGAGACCGGGCAGAAGCCGGACGACGTCTTCCTGCAGAAGAACCGTATGCCGGCCCGTCCGCTTAAGATGGGCGATTTCTGCGGAGGTAATGAGAATGTATGACGTGATCATTATCGGAGGGGGCATCATAGGAAGCTCCGTCGCCTGGCAGCTGGCCCGCAGAAAGAAAAAGGTCCTGGTAATCGAGCGGAAGGACGTGTGCAGCGGGTCCGCCGGGGCCACGGACGGCGTGGTGGGATACCACACAAAAAAGCCCGGGCTGCAGCTTGACCTTGCAGTGCAGTCCATAGAGATGTTCAGGACCCTGAACCGGGACCTGGAGACGAACGTGGAGTACGGTCTTGAAGCCGGCGGCATGCAGCCTGTGGAGGATAAGGATCAGTGGGACATGCTCGCCTCCATGGCTGCGGAACAGAGAAGATCCGGAGTGGACATCCGGATGATCACCGCGGAGGAAGCCTGTTCCATCGAGCCGAATCTGAACCCGGATATCTACGGCGCCCTCTGGTCGCCCACGGGGGGAAAGGTGAACCCGCTGGCGATGACCTTCGGATTCGCCAGGGCGGCAAAGCGTCTGGGAGCGGTGTATCTCACTGAAACGGAAGTGACCCATATCCTGACGGAAGGCGGCCGCGCGGTGGGTGTCAATACCTCCGCGGGAGAGTTCCGGGCGGACTGCATCGTGGACGCGGCGGGCGCCTGGGCCGGGAAAGTGGCGGCGCTGGCGGGGATCGACCTTCCCATCAGACCCAGAAAAGGCCAGCTCCTCATCACGGAGCCCATCGGCCCCTTCCTGCGGGCCACCGTGCAGTGCGCGATGTACAATGTGATCAAGTTCCGGCCGGAGACCATCAAAGATCCTGCAGTGCTGAAGCTCGGTTCTTCCTTAAGCATCGAGCAGCAGGAGAGCGGCGGGCTGATCATCGGCGGGACCCGCGAGTTCGCGGATTTTGAAGAAGAGAATACGTTTGAGGCTGTGGAGACTATGGTGAAGCGGGCTGTCCGCTTTTTCCCGGCGCTGAAGGATGTCAGCATCATCCGCTGCTTCTCGGGGTTCCGGCCTTACACTCCCGACGGACTTTCCATGATGGGAGAGGTCCGGACTCTGCCCGGCTTCTATATGGCCGCAGGCCATGAGGGAGACGGTATCGCGCTTTCTCCGATCACGGGACGCCTGATGGCGGAACTGATCACTGACGGAAAAACTTCATACGACATAACACCATTCAGTCCCAACAGATTCTTAAAAGGAGGCATCTTATGATCGCTGTTGTTATCCCTGTATGTTTTCTGCTGCTGGTAGTTCTCTGGAAAAAGTTCCCGCTGATCGGCGGCAACATCAACGCCGCGCTGCTGCTCACCGGTGTCCTGACCCTTCTTCTGGGCGCGGTGTCTGACCCCGCGGACT